>Ga0079997_116883_pt1 | contig 207646 bp, 220 predicted proteins | sample PerSpoCPS_CMetaG_FD_69200 | JGI IMG/M metagenome (GOLD analysis project Ga0079997, IMG submission 69200) | Archaeal communities from Yellowstone National Park, Wyoming, USA - Perpetual Spouter C (PS_C) MetaG (SPADES assembly) (version 2) | ecosystem: Environmental > Aquatic > Thermal springs >... | reverse complement strand
TGCGTTGGCTGGTGCGTTCGGAGGGGTCGCCGATCCGCGCTGTGAAATCGCCGACGATTAAGACGGCGGTGTGGCCCAACTCTTGGAAGTCGCGCAATTTCTGCAAGACGACGCCAATCCCGATATGGATATCTGGGCTAGTGGGATCGACGCCGAGCTTGACCCGGAGGGGTTTTCCTGTGCGCTGCGAGCGCTCTAATTTTTTGAGGAGATCATCTTCGGGGATGATCTCGACCGCGCGGCGCTTGAGAAACTGTAGCTGCTCTTCGGGTGTGAAGCGCTTCACCATATAGGGAGAGTTTAGCGAAGGGCCCTGCGAGATGCAACTCCCTAGCCCACTTATATAGTCGAGTATAGTCGAGGCTGTTCGCTGGCGCTAGAGAACTATAGTTAGACTCGCTAGTAGAATGGGGCTAAAATATTCTGAGTTGCATACAGACATGAGAAATGAAGGAGGCTCCTATGAAGACTGAGTGGCGCTTCAGCACAGCGCAGTTGTTTCTTTTGTATGTGACTGCTATGGTATTCGGAGGATTATTGGTGGACATAGTATGGGGTTTAGAGGGAAATCAGCCTAATTTTCAGGTGCTGCACAGGGTGCTCCTCGCCCTGGCTAATCTTCTGCTATCATACTATATCATACTAAAAGCTAGAGAGAAAAAGTAAATTTTCTTAGGGCAGCTTCCCCAGCGCCAAGGAAGCCGCACAGATTTTAAGCGAGCTGACGGGCGAAGACATCTGGGCCAAGCTCCAGAAGATGGATCTGCACGAGGTCCTGCGCACGCTGGAGCAAGCAAGTATAGAGCGTTAAGCTCCCTTCACCCCTGTAGCTACGGCCTCCCCGACAGAGATCCAGCCCTGCCGCAGCGCTTCCAACACCCGCATCAGATGCAACTCCACCATCAACTCGTCCCCACCCAGCTCCGCCCGCAGTCCTGCCTCCAGCTCCGCTAATTGTCTCTCGTTCAGCTTGCTGGCTCGCTTGAGCTCCTCTAGATCAAACATGCTCACACCTCCGGCGGTGCTAAGTCAAGTGCAGAAGCCGCTCCCGCAAGGACGGATCACGGACTCGCCCCAACTCATCGAGAGTCAGCTGGGAACAGAGCTTCTCATAATCTGGGAGCTTGGCCCAGAATTCTTGAGTGAGGCGCTGGCGCTCCGGGGCGCGCTCATCGTAGAGGGCACTGAAGACTGACGTATCCAAGTAGAGGCGGAGCTTGCGTGTCATCGCTTCAGCATAGCAAAAAGTGCGTAAGGGGACAAATGGTGGGCCCTGCGGGAGCCCCCGCATCCTACCCAAGACTCATACCGAAGGGAGCTGCTGAAGATAGCTGGCTGCAAACCAACGTGGAGAGGCGTCATGACCCTCAGCATTTGACAACTTGATTCATGGGTATTATTATGCAAATATCAACAAAGAGGAGGTAAGGAGATCATGCGTATACTTAGTTTTACACTCTGGATGGCAATATTGGCTAGTGTTCTTTCCTGGAATGCCTTCTCTCTCCAAACCGGTGCTCTCTTGGGCAAGCACGTAGAGGTTAAGCTCAAGGATCAAAGTGTGGTAAAGGGGACTGTTATTGCTGAAGCGGAAGACGCTATCTTTCTCAAGGTCGACGGGAGAAAGGAAGAGGTGCGAGTCATGCGAGCCGATATTGCCGAAATACGAATGCGAGAGCAGTATCCATCTCCTGCTTTCTGGTTAGGGGTAATCATAATCGCAGTCGGCTTAGCCCTCGTCGTTATGAACATGGCCAAAGCAGGTTAGAAACGCTAAGGAAGTCGCGCGTATCTTGAGCGAGCTGACGGGGGAAGACATCTGGGCCAAGCTCCAAAAGATGGACCTGCACGAGGTGCTGCGCATCCTCGAGCAGGCTGCGGGCGTACAGTAAGAACAGCAGAGCCCCCTGCACCTAGTGCGTCTCGCGGTAGCGCACCCACAAGAGGGTTACTACCCCCATCGCCAGCGCCGCAGCCACAATCGCCGTTAAGAACCAAGTCAGTTCTGTCATACTATCACTCCCCCTCGCCCAAGTATACCAGAATTATCCCGAACGCGTACAACCCCACAAAGGCTATCCCGCCAATCACCAACGCTAGGGCAGGTACCTCTTGCGGGGCTAGCGCCTTACCGAAGAGTAGAGCCGCCGCTGCCAGATTGCCCAGATCCAAGAGCTTCTCGCCCAGGGTGCGCAGCACCGCGCGCCGCTTCATATTGTGAAGTATATCGTGGCAACAGGGGGACAGCAAGCCGAAGTTGTTTCTTAAGCGAGCTTATGGTCAGGGCTGGAGGATGGTGCTAGAGTGAGGGTGCAGTGTGCGGTCCATCCCGCGACAGACGAAGACAAATGGGCGGGGTGCCGAGTCCGGGGGATGGCCCTGCGGGAGCCCCCGCATCATGCCCAAGACTCACGCCGGGGCACGCGGGAGCATCAGCGACGGACAGTTGCCCTTGCCCCAGCTGAAACTCTCTAGTAGAGTGCAGTCATGACTGCGCTGCCCTCAAAAACTCTGTCGGAGCTCTTAGCGAATCTTCCCCATCGAGCCGTCTGGGGCGACCGCTCCGTGCGCATCGCGCATATCACTGACGACTCCCGCGAAGTTCAGCCCGGTGCGCTCTTCGTCGCTATCGTTGGATCTCAGCACGATGGCCATCACTATATCGGAACGGCCATCGCCAAGGGCGCCGTCGCTATCGTCGGCCAGCGAGCTGATCTGAAACTGCCCGCCCGCATTCCCTACGTGCTCGTCTGGGATTCCCGCCGCGCGCTGGCCCAGCTCGCATGCGCTTTCTATGACTTCCCCACGGAAAAGCTCTTCACAGTTGGGGTGACCGGCACCAACGGGAAAACCTCTGTGGCGACGCTCTCGGCAGCCGTCTTGGGCGAGTCAGCCCTCAGCACGACCGTGAAGAACGCGCTTGAGCACGATCTCCCCTACACGACCCCCGGAGCCGTGGAGATCCAGCGGCGCGCTTGGGAAGCTGTTCAATGTGGACACAAACACTTCGTGCTCGAAGTCTCGGCCCACGCCCTCTCGCAAGAGCGCGTCTATGGGATAGACTTCGATGTCGCGATCTTTACGAATCTCACCCATGACCATCTTGACTACTATCGCTCGATGGATGAATATCTTCGCGCGAAGCTGCGGCTCTTCGAAGATTTGCGTCCTGAAGCGCGGGCGATCATCAACGGCGATGATCTGTATTCCCAAGCGTTTCTCCAAGCAACAAAAGCGCGTGTGTGGACTTACGGATTCAGCCCTCATAACGATCTGTGGGCCGATGGAATCGAGCTGCGTCCTGAAGGATCGCGCTTTGTCGCCCACACTCCTGTGGGGGATCTGCCCATCGAGACGAGCCTGCCGGGGGAGTTCTATGTCTCGAATATTCTCGCGGCGATCGGCGTGGGGATAGAGCGCGGGCTGGATCTTGAGCTCATCAAAGAGCGCATCGAATCTGTGCGCCAGATCGAGGGCCGCTGCGAACGGTATCGCACGCGCAACGGGGTCTTCGTCTGGATAGATTTCGCCCATTCGCCAGACTCTTTGGAAAAGATGCTGCGCACGGTGAAAAGATTTTATTCTAGAGTGATCTGCGTCTTTGGGTGCGGGGGCGAGTCCGATCCGTACAAGAGACCGATCATGGGGGAGATCAGCGGGCGCTTCGCTGATTATACTCTTATCACGAGCGACAACCCCAAGAGCGAAGACCCCGAAAAGATCGTGCGGCAGATCGAGTCTGGGATTGCGCCTCTGCGTGTGCCTTATGAAGTGATCGTAGACCGAGGGCGAGCGATCTTGAGGGCTTTCAAGCTAGCGCGTCCGGGGGATTGTGTGCTGATCGCAGGCAAGGGCCACGAACGCACGCAGATCTTCTCTGATCATGAGATCGAGTTCAATGACAGAGAGTTCTTGCGCGAGCACGGCGTGATCGTCTAATGTCTAGAGCGCTTGACAGCAGAACGCCCATCCCATATAACTAGACGTCCACCGCGATGATCACGCGCGACGAGGTGCTGCAGATTGCCAAGCTCGCTCAGCTCAAGCTCACTGAAGAAGAGATCGCGCTCTTCCAGGAGCAGCTTGGGCGCATTCTTGAGTATTTTCGACAGATAGAGAAGCTCGATACAGAGCACGTCGCGCCGATGAAGCACGTCTTGGACGTGCACACGGTGCTGCGGCCCGATGAGCCGCGCCCTTCCGTCTCTCCCGAAGAAGCCCTCAAGAACGCCCCCAGACGCCAAGAGAACTACTTTGTCGTCCCTAAGGTCGTGGAGAAGGCGTAACGACGATGCGCCGCGCAGCGACGTTATTATCGTAGCGATCGGGCTCAAAGCGCTCTGTTGGGTTGTGCAAAATTCTTATGGGGTCTTGGAGATGGCGCACGCGCACAAGAAGCGTCGCTTCAGAAGTCTCTCTTGGAGGCACCCAGAGAAACGTCGTCGTTGCAGAGCCCTGTGCGGGAACGCTGATGAAGTGTTGGAAGACCGGTGCTGTAGCAGAATCGCCGTCGTCGTCCACGGGTTGCCAGCCCTCCGGCCACGCCGAAAGATCGAGCTGGGAGCTGTCCTTCCAATAGAGCTCGACAACAGCGTTGGGCACGTCCGTCAGCCCGCGATTGTGTACGGTGACGTAGACCCTATTGACGGCGTTGGCGACAGCGTCCTCGTGATCGGTCTCGCCGAAGGGCTCTTCGGTGGCATTGACGATCCCCACCGGAGCGCCGTCCACGCGAATATCTGGGCTGAGACCGATCTCGCGCGAGGGGAGGGTGCCGTCGTCTGTCGGGCTGTCTCGAACGATGAGCTCGGCAAGAGCTTGCTCTAAGAGATAGAGCGCCGCCGGAAGGTTCTCTTCAAACGTCGGGCGGATCTGATCAGGAGGCAGGACGAACCCCGGATCGCCCGTATTGGGGCGCAGCTCGATCACAAACGAGATCCCGCCGGTCTCGCTATAGAACCAATCATTGGAGACTCCGGCGGCCGGGTAGGGGCAATCCAAACTGATCTGGCACGCCCGATAGGTCTGCCCGTAGACTGCAAAGATGAGCTTTTGCATCGTCTCGCCGATGCGCGCGTACTCGACGCTGTCGGAGGGGGGATCGAAGCGCGCGTCTTCGCTCAGGGGGATCGGGGGATCGAAAGAGTAGCCCCACGGCCAGCCCACGATCTGCGAGAAGCTGTGATAGTCTATAAATGCTTTGAAGCGTCGGTTCGGGTCGAGCACGAGATCGCGGATCGCGCGGATTTCGGGCTCGGAGAAGGGCTCCGGCCCACGGTAAGTGATGCTCTGGGGGTTGCGGCTGCCACCGGCGCGGGAATCCCACTGATAGCCCCAATTTCTGTTCAGATCTACCCCGAAGATCCCATTGCCCAGGTCTCTACGATTCTTGCGCCATAGGCGACAGGGCTGTTGGGGCATTGTGGGGCAGGGGTCAGAGCGAGTGTACTCGTGCCCGTCGGGGTTGACCATCGGGACGATCCAAATCTCTAAGTTATCTATGAGCTTTTGGACGCGCGCGTCGGTCGCGTAATTTTGCGCTAGATATTGGGCGATCAGAAACGGGACTTCGACGCCGATCCACTCGCGGGCGTGCTGGCCCCCGATGAAGAGCGTGTCGGGTTCTGTGGGGTCTTCTGTAGAGACGTCGTCGCTGAGCTTGATGGCCCAGATCTCGCGGCCCTCGTGGCTCTGCCCCAGCGAGATGACTTGGACGATCTGCGGGTATTGCTCAGCGAGCGCGAAGAGATCGTCTTTCAGAGAGCGAAACTCCCACTCGCCAAAGCCGGGGATATTGGACGTCCCGGTGAAGTCGTAGGCGTGATAGACGAGCGACGGCTGGGGCTGCGTTTGAGCATATTGACTGCTCAGGACAAGCAGACTGAAAGCGACGAGCGCGAGCGCGCGGCGCATAGAGACCTCCCTTCAAAGTACATGGGAGAGATTATAGCAAATTTTTAAGGGTGCACGACCGTCCCCACCGGCTCCCCACAAAGCGCCTTCTCTAAATTCCCCGGAGCGAAGACGTCAAAGACTCTGATAGTAATTTTGTTCTCGCGGCAGATCGTCAGGGCTGTTAAGTCCATCACGTTGAGCTTCTTCTCGATCGCTTCGTCGAGCGTGAGCTCTCGATAGAGCTTGGCTTTGGGATTCTTTTTCGGATCGGCGCTGTAGACGCCGGGGACGTCGGTCGCTTTAAGTAAAATCTTTGCGCCGATCTCGCTGGCCCGGATCGCTGCGGCAGTATCGGTCGTCACGAAGGGGTTGCCCGTCCCCCCGGCAAAAATCACGATCTTCTTCTCTGAGAGCGCCCGACGGGCACCAACGGGATCAATGGGGTGGGCATACGCCACGGGGATCGCCGACTGGAGAATTACGGGAATGCCCTGGCTCTCCAAGCTATATCGCAGCGCCATCCCATTTAAGACTGTCGCGAGCATCCCCATCTGATCGGCGACAACTCGATCAATATGGGTGAGCTGCGTCCCACGGATGAAGTTCCCCCCGCCCACCACAAGAGCAATCTGAGTCTTCAGTCTATAAGCTTTATACAGCTGCTTCGTGAGCGATTGAAGCGCCTGCGGGTCAATGCCCTGTGCCCCAAGCGCCTCCCCAGAGAGCTTAAGAAGAACTCTATTTGCCGACTTCAAACCGCGCGAATCTCCGGACAACGATCGCTTCCCCAACTTTGTTGGCCAGCTCCCCTAAGAGATCTTCGACGGTCGTCTTCCCCGTGGGGTCTTTGACGAAGGGCTGCTTGAGCAAGCACGTTTGCGTGAAGAACGTCTTGAGCTTGCCCTCGACGATCTTCTCGATGACGTGAGGGGGCTTGCCCTCTTGCTCCGCTTGGTGGCGATAGATCTCCTTCTCGCGCTCGATGACCTCTGGGGGCACATCCTCGGGCTTGATATACTGTGGGGGCGGATAGGCCGCCGCGATGTGCATGGCTAGGTCTTTGAGGACCTGACGGAAAGCGTCGCTATTGGCGACAAAGTCCGTCTGACAGTCCATCTCGATGAGGACCCCCACGCGCCCATTGTGATGAATATACGCCTCCACGCGCCCTTGGTTGGTCTCGCCGGTGCGCGAGGCGAAGAGCTCCTTCCCTTGCTCGCGCAAGATGAGCTTGGCTTTCTCAAGATCGCCGTTGGCCTGCTGGAGCGCCTTCTTGCACTCCATGATGCCAACGCCCGTCTCCTCGCGAAGCTTCTTGACCAACTCATTAAAAGTCGCGCTCATTCGATGACACCCTCTTCCGTCGGCATGGTCTCTGCGACTGCTGGAGCTGATGGGGCTTCCTCAGGTTTCTTGGCAGCCGGGGCCTTCTCCGCGGAGCGCCCTTCGCGCCCCTCTAAGACGGCATCGGCGATGCGGGCCGTGATGAGTTTTGTCGCCTTGATCGCGTCGTCATTGCCGGGGATGGGAAAATCAATGGGATCAGGATCACAGTTGGTGTCCACAATAGCGACCACCGGGATCCCCAATAACTTCGCCTCGTGAATGGCGTTCTTCTCCAAGATCGTATCCACGACAAAGAGCACTCCCGGCAACTGCTCCATATCGCGGAGGCCCTCGAGATTGCGCCGCAGCTTCATGAGCTCGCGACGCCAGTGCTGCGCCTCCTTGGGAGGCATCGTCTCGAAGACCCCGTTGGCTTCCATCTCCTCAAGGTCCTTCAAGCGTTGGATGCGCTTGCGGATGACCTCGAAGTTGGTCAACGTTCCCCCAAGCCATCGCTGATTCACATAGTGGGCGCCGCAGCGCTTGGCTTCTTCAGCGATAGTCTCTTGGACTTGGCGCTTGGTCCCCACAAAGAGCGCGTTCTTCCCCGAAGCTACGGTGTCCCGCACAAACAGATAGGCCTCCTCAAACAGGCGGATCGTCTTCTCTAGGTCTATGATATGAATCCCCTTGCGCTCCGTGAAGATGTACTCGCGCATCTTGGGGTTCCACTTGCGCACGCGGTGCCCAAAATGCACCCCCGTCTCCAACAACTCTTTGATCGTTAGAAGCTCCACATCGCTTCCTCCTTTCTCCAAAGTTCCCAGCGTCTCTTCTATCTGAGAGAGAGGGCAGATGAAGGGACGCGCTTACGGTCTTTTACTGTAGCACAAGAGAGGCCGATCTGCAAGTCCCCCCGGGCTGGGCTATAATTTGAGGGGTGATCCGTTTTGCCAGATGAACTGGCGCGACCGCTGCCCAAGAACCGCGAGGCCGAACAAGTAGTGCTCGGCGCGGCCATGCTCGAACCCGATAGCGTCATCCCTCAGCTTTTGCAGACCCTTCAGCCCGATGACTTCTATTGGAAGGCTCATCAGATCATCTATAGAGTCATCTTAGAGCTCTTTGAAGGCGGCAAGCCCGCCGATCTCATCACGGTGGGCAATCGCCTTGATGAGCTGAACAAGCTCGATGAAGTTGGGGGTCGGGCATACCTGAGCGAGCTGCTCACCAAAGTCACCACGACGGCCAGCGTGCCCTATTATGCAGAGATCATCAAGAAGAAAGCGATCTTGCGCGCCCTGATCGAGGCAGGCCACGAGATCACCGAGCTGGGGTTCCAAGAAGAATCTGAGCTCGAACCCCTCCTCGATGCCGCCGAGGAGAAGATCTTCCAGATCTCGCGCTTCCAGCTCACCCATAACTTCTATCTCATTCGCGATTTCCTCCATGAGCACCTTGAGCGCTTGGAGAAGCTCCAGCGCGATCCCTCGCAGCACGCCGTGACGGGCCTGCCCACCGGCTACAAGCGATTCGACGAGATGACCGCGGGGTTGCAGCCCTCGGACTTGATCGTGATCGCGGCGCGCCCCAGCATGGGCAAGACGTCCCTGGCGCTCTCTCTCGCGCGGAACATGGCGCTGCGCTTCGGCAAATGCGTGGGGTTCTTCAGCTTAGAGATGACCAAAGAGCAACTGCTGGAGCGCTTGCTCTGTGCGGAGGCTCGGATCAACCTCCATCGGCTCCGCGGAGGGTATCTGCAGACGGACTCGGAGTCCTGGCGCCGGATCATCCACGCGGCCAGCAAGCTCCAAAACAGCAAGATCATCATTGACGACACGCCGAGCATCTCCGTGTTGGAGCTGAAGGCCAAGGCGCGGCGCATGAAGTCCGAGCATAACCTTGATATTCTCTTTGTCGATTACTTACAGTTAGTCGAAGCTGGGGCGCACGCTGACGTGCGCGAGCAGGAAGTCGCTTATATTGCGCGGTCGCTGAAGGCATTGGCGCGTGAGCTCAACATTCCCGTGGTGGCGTTGTCGCAGCTGTCGCGCGCGCCGGAGCGCCCCCCCCGAAGGCCAAGATTGTCGGACTTGCGCGAATGCGTGACCGGTGACACCCAAGTAATTGATGGGAAGACTGGCGATTTGATAGAAGTCCGAAACGCCCGTCCAGGGATGACCGTGGTCGCGCTCGATCATGAGCAACGTCTGCGCCCGGCGCGTGTGCTCGACGTCATCCCCAAGGGCGTCAATCACGTATACAGGGTGCGCGTGCAGACAGGGCGCGAGATCCGTGCCACTGCGGCGCATCCGTTCTTAACCCCACAGGGGTGGCGTCCCTTACGAGATTTGGCCCCAGGGGATTTAATCGCAACAATGCGATCCGTCACACTCCCTGGGGAACCGCGTCCTCCGGAGCTCTGTCGATTCCTTGGGTATTTGGCTGGTGATGGCACGTATCTACGCCATCGCGAGGTTGGGTTTATCAACTCTGATCCCGCTTTGGTTCAAGACGTTATCGATATTGCGCGCAGGCACTTTGCTATAGAAGTCTCCGCGCGGCAGCGCTTCACAAGCGAACAAATAGCGTTCGCCAAAAAGAATTCTCGTGGGTACGGTCAGCCTTATGGGAACCCCCTGCGGAATTGGTTGCGCGAACTGGGTCTAGTAGGGCAACGATATGACCAAAAGATCGTTCCTAGGTGGATTCTGACCGCCGACGCTCAAGGGATCGCTGAGTATCTGGGAGGTCTCTTCGCTACTGATGGGACTATAGTGCGCAGATCAGAAGGATATTGGGATGTGAAATTGTGCACGACAAGCCTTCAGCTAGCCAAACAAACTCAGTATCTATTGGCTCGCTTAGGTATTGTGGCGGGGATAGCCTCAGGCTATAAGAGCGCAAAGGCCACGTGCCCTATATATACGGTGTATGTATCGCGCAGCGAAGACAACTTGAGAAAATTTGCCTCGCTTATCCCCTTACGAGGGAGAAAGGCCCTCTTAGCTCAAGAGCTTATTCTCTCCATGCCGCGCCGCCGGACAAATAGTGGCCTTGAAGCCTTGCCTCCCTCTGTTTCCCTGCTGATCAATCAACGGCGTCAAGAGCAAGGTCTCTCTCACACAGCTCTAGGATATCGCGCTGTGGGGAAGCGTATCTCTCGCTCACGAGCAGCTGCTATTGCTCAACGGCTAGACGATTCATGGTTGTATCAATGGGCCACAAGCGACCTTCTATGGGAGAGAATCGTTTCGATCACGCCTGAGGGCGAGGAGCCTGTCTGGGATTTGGTTGTCGAAGATGTCCATAACTTCGTAGCCAACGGGATTATTGTGCACAACTCCGGAGAGATCGAGCAGACGGCTGATGTCGTGATCTTCTTATATCGCGAGGACGCTGGCAGCGAGGAGAGCCTCGAGGAAGCTGAGGGCTCCTCCCCCTTGGTCCATGAGACGGAGATCATCATCGGGAAGCAGCGCAACGGCCCAACAGGGTCTTTTACATTGCTCTTCCATCGCGCGTATACGAGCTTCGAGGAGTATTATGTGGGAGGAGATGGCGGGCCAACCTTCTAGGAGGAGGTTGCCTGCTCCCCAAACCATCGGTTATAATCTCAAACAATTCCCCTGAGTGAGAGGTGCTATGAGCTCAGAGGTCTTGCTCGAAGTGCGCAACCTCGTCAAGGATTTTGGCGGCTTGCGCGCCGTCAACAAGTGCTCGCTTTCCGTCAGGCGCGGCACGATCACCGGGCTGATCGGCCCCAACGGCGCGGGCAAGACCACGCTCTTCAATCTCATCACCGGGTTTTACAAGCCCGACAGCGGCCAGGTCATCTTCCGTGGGGAGGATATCACGGGGCTGCCGCCCCACAAAGTCTTTCACAAGGGGCTCTGTCGCACTTTTCAGATCCCCCGCGAGTTCAAACAGATGACCGTCTTGGAGAATTTAATGCTCGTGCCGGCGGGACAACGCGGGGAGAATATCTTCTACTCGTGGTTTCTGCCCCATCTGGTGCGCCGCCAGGAGCAGGAGATCCGCGAGAAAGCCCTCGAGATTCTGGAATTTGTCAATCTCATCCATCTGAAGGACGAGTACGCGGGCAACCTCTCCGGAGGCCAGAAGAAACTCCTGGAGCTGGCGCGCGCCCTCATGGCCGACCCTCAGATGATCCTCTTGGATGAGCCTGGCGCGGGAGTCAATCCCACCCTCATGAAGAGCTTAGTCGCTCAGATAGAACGCTTGGTCAGCGAGCGCGGGGTGACGGTCTTCCTCATCGAGCACGATATGAACCTCGTGATGAACTTGTGCAACCCCGTGATCGTCATGAGCAACGGCGAGAAATTGGCCGAGGGCACCCCACAAGAGATCCAGCGCGACGAGCGCGTGCTTGAGGCATATTTGGGCAGCCAATATCGCGCGGTGGTGCAAGGATAAGCGATGGCACTTCTGGCCGCACACGGGATCGTCTCTGGGTACGGGGAGATGGAGATCCTTCATGGGGTCTCCATCACCGTGGAGTCGGGCCAGCTCGTCACGATCATTGGGCCCAACGGGGCGGGCAAGTCAACCCTGCTCAAGACGATCTTTGGGCTGCTGCCGCCGAAGGCCGGGCGCATCCTCTTCGATGGCACAGACATCACGGGGTGGAGCCCGGAGCGGATTGTGCGGCGCGGCATCTGCTTTGTGCCCCAGACGGAGAACGTCTTCCCCTCGCTGACGGTTGAGGAGAACCTCGAGATGGGGGCATTCATCCTCACGGAGGACCTGCGGGCGCGCAAGGAGCGCGTCTATGAGCTCTTTCCCCTGCTGCGGGCGCGGCGAGCCCAACGGGTGGGGAAGATGTCCGGTGGAGAGCGCCAGATGGTCGCCATCGGCAGGGCGCTCATGCTCGACCCCAAAGTATTATTGCTCGACGAACCCAGCGCGGGGCTGGCCCCAAAGATGGTCGAGCTTGTCTTTGAGAAGATCAAGGAGATCAACAAGATGGGCGTGGCCGTGGTCATGGTCGAGCAGAACGCCAAGGAGGCCCTGAAGTTCTCGGATCACGGGTACGTCCTCGCGGCTGGGGAGAATCGCTTTGACGATTCTGGGCCGGCGCTCTTGCAAAACGAAGAGATCGGGCGGCTCTATCTGGGAGGGTGAGGGCTGGCTCATGCTCGAGCTTATAGTCTATGGGATCATCTACGGGAGCATCATCGCCCTGGGGGCGATCGGGGTGACTCTAATTTATGGAATCTTACGGTTTGCCAACTTCGCCCACGGCGACCTTATGACGGTCGGGGCGTATCTGGCGCTCTTCTTCGTGCAAGTGCTCTTTCCCATGCTTGGGGTCCCCCAGGAGCGTTTTGGAGGGACGAGCTTTGGATGGCCGCTCATCTTGGCCTTGCCCCTGGCAGCAGGAGGCACGGCCCTTGTGGCCATCGCCCTCGATCAATTCTTTTACCGCCCCTTGCGACAGCGCCGCGCCAGCCCGGTCATCTTAGCGATGGCCTCGCTGGGAGCGGCCTTCATCGTGCGCAATCTCATCTATATCATCTGGGGACCGGATAAGATCAATTACTTTCCGGGGCTGGTGCGGCCAGCATGGCAGCTCCCCTTCGATGTGCGCCTCCGCCCCGATGAGCTGATTATCTTCGTTGTAGCCCTTGTGCTCGTCGTGAGTCTCTATCTGTTCTTGCAGAAGACGAAGCTGGGCAAGGCGATGCGCGCCACCGCCGATAACCCCGACTTGGCCCGGATCACCGGGATCAACACGGAGCGGGTGCGCATCTGGACGTGGGGGATAGGAGCGGGCCTTGCGGCTATCGCGGGGATCTTATACGGGGTCAATGCCCTGCTCTACCCGGAGATGGGGTGGGGCTTTTTGCTCCCGCTCTTTGCCGCAGCGATCTTGGGGACGGTGGGCAATCCCTATGGGGCGCTTGCTGGAGGGCTGATCATTGGGATTGTGCAGCGGATCTCGACGCTGTGGCTCAATCCCGCCTATCAGCCGGCGGTGGCCTTTCTCGTCTTGATCGTCGTGCTTTTGGTGAGGCCACAGGGGCTCTTTGGGGGGAGGTCGTGATGGAGCTGAAGAGGATGCTCGTGCTGGCGGCGATGGCCATTCTCGGGGGATGGCTGGTGAGCTTCTTTGGGCGCAGCCGTCGGTGGAGCGTTCCGCTCTTTGTAGTGGGAGCTGCTCTGTTTGGGATGGGGATTGCCTTGGCTCCTGCGGCCTGGGTGGATTATCTGGTCACCCCGGCGATCGCCGCGGTGATCTACGCGATCTTGAGCGTGGGGCTGAATGTCCAATGGGGGATGACTGGGCTCTTTAACATCGGGATAGCAGCATTCTTTGCCATTGGGGCATTCACCTCAGCGATGATTACCAAGGAGATGCCCACGGGGCTTGCCGCGGAGTATATTAAGCAATTATTCGGGTGGGGATTGCCCTTTCCCGCGGGGATTGCAGGGGCCATAGTTGTCAGCGGGGCGCTCGCGCTGCTCATTGGGCTGCTCACGCTGCGCCTGCGCGAGGATTACTTAGCCATCGCGACGATCGGGATTGCTGAATCGCTGAGATTAGTCTTTCAGAACGAGCGGTGGTTGGCTAATGGGCCTCAGCCTCTGCCTGGGATTCCCAAGCCGCTCTTCTGTCTCGTTGAAGACCCACCGTGTGCCTGGCTGCCGGGCTTTCTGAGGGAGTGGCTTGCCCCGTTGGACTCCAGGGATTATGACGCGATCTTGCTTGTGCTCTTAACGGCTGCGCTGGTTGTGATCTTCTTCTTGGTGCAGCGGGTGGCGCATTCGCCCTGGGGGCGAGTCCTGCGGGCGATTCGCGAGGACGAGGCTGCCGCGGCCATGTGCGGGAAGAACGTGTTCTCGTTTAAAGTGCAAGCGTTTGTCTTGGGGGCGTGCGTGATGGGGGTGGCAGGGGCGCTCTTTACGGCCTCGGTGAGCACGATTGACTTTGGGCTCTTCCATCCCATGAGCTATACGTTCTTGGTCTGGGTGATGCTGATGGCGGGGGGATCGGGCAATCACAAAGGTGCGGTCTTTGGGGCATTTGCTATATGGACGATTTGGATGGGCACGACGTTTTTGAGCGATCAGTTGGTGCCCTTTCAATTTAAGACGCAAGTCTTCTATGTGCGCTATATGTTGGTGGGCCTTTTGCTGATCGCGATCTTGCTCTTCCGGCCCCAGGGGATCCTTCCCGAAGAGAAGGGGGAGCAGAGCAAATAAAACTTATTAGTCAACCAGGTCTTCGGATCTCTGCCTTAACCCGACGAAAGAATTCCTCTGGTGTAATCGCTGAAGAGGGTTTCCTGTGTTCCTCAGTGTTGAGGTGCTCATGCCAACCGTGCGCCGGAAAGTTGTTGACTCGGTAGATCTTGCCTCGTCCCTTTTGCCAGTGGTAGTAATATTTGTCCGTGGCTACGTTCACGAAGACATCGGCGTAGCTGCCGTCGCTGAGGTGAAACCGCAGCTTGGCTCGTACCGCTCCTGCCTCTAGCACCTCTTCGCGGATGACGATCCCACTCTCTTGGGCAGCTCTGCGAAGTCGTTGCAGGAACTCGGCCAGCGTCATGTGCTTGCGGCTGGAGGCGACAAGGGAGTGAGCTCTTGCATCTTACGGCGCAAGTACTCGACTTCGCTGATGAGTCCTTCCCACTCAAAGTAGTCGTCTTCCAGATTGACGATACCCTGTTCGGCCTCCAGGCGCTGGACAAACTGTTTGTCCTGAAGCTTCGCGGTGAACTGAGTAAAGCTCATGCCGTATTTGCGTTCATAGCGGCGGATAGCCCGCTCGTATTCCGCGAGCTTCTTTGCAATATAGCCCTTAATCGTCTCGCCGACGGCCGCATCGTAGTCTGCTTGGCCTGTGATCTGGCGAGCCAGTTCTAGGAGCTGTTCACGTGTTATGCCCATGACGCTCTTATCTTAGCTGATAGTAGAAGAGTTTTCAAAAAAACACAAGCGGGGGCCGTGGAGGCCCCCGCTCGCCAACTCGCTCTTATTCTTCAGGGATGTTCTTGACCAAGGTGATCGTCTTGATGCCGCCCGGCGCGTCCTTGTTGTACTGCCAGATCTCGATGGGGGTCTTGACGTCGCCAGCCGCATCGAAATCGCAGTTGCTGCCCGCGCCCTCGTAGTTAATATCTTTCTTCCCTTTCAGCTCATTGAGGGCAGCTACAAATCCTGCTACCCCGACGACTGTGCCCGGCGGATTGGACACAGGCCGGAGGTTATCGCGCACGATCACCCCTGTAATGTCTTTGACGCCTTCAGCTATGGCCTTGGCCGCGGCTAAGCCCAATGCGGCTACGGCGTCATAGGTCGTGTCGATGTACGGGATCGGCGGGATGTCCCCATAGGCCTTCTTGAACTCCTCTTCGAACTTCTTGGCGCTGGGGTTCTCCGGGTCGGCTGCTGCTACCGTCCCGTAGAAGCCGTGCAGCACGTCGAACCCCAGAGCCTTGATCATATCGGCGGACTTGGTGCCGTCCACAAAGAGGAAGCTCTTGAACTTGAACTTCTCGACAGCCTCCTTCAGGTAGACGTTGGCATGGCCAGGATAGCTGATGGCCACGAGCACATCGGGCTTCCCCTCCAAAGCCTTGCGCAGCTCGGCGTCGTAGCTGGGCTGGACCTCCTCAGCATGGGGCACCTCAGCAAGTACCTTGCCGCCGCGCTTCTCGAACGACTTGGCAAAGCGATTGCTCAGGCCCTGTCCGTAGGGGTTGTTCACATAGAGCGTTGCCGCCGTCTTGAACTTGACGGGAGCTTCTTTGATCTCCCCTGCGGCCAGCATCGCCAGCACGACCCCTTGCAAGGCGTCCGAAGCCGTCGTGCGGAAGAGGAAGTCGTCATCGGGCTCGACGGTCAAGAGCGGCGACGTCGAGGCCGGCGAGAGCTGGGGCACCTTGAAGGGTTTAGAGACCTCGCGAGCGATAGCCAACGACGCGCTGCTGGCCAGGCCCCCGACCAAGCCCACAGCTTTATCTACTGTGACGAGCTTCTTGGCGCGGTCTACCACCTGGGCGAAGTTGGGGAAGCCAGGATCCTCGTGGACGAGCTTGATGATTGGACCCCCGAGGACTTCTTTCGCAGCGTCGTTGAGGTGCTTGGCGGCCAAGTCTGCGCCCTTGCGCTCCGCCGGACCGAACTCCGCCAGCGGGCCCGTCGAATCCAAGAGCGTCCCGATCGTGACCACGGGGGGCTGAGCTAAGATCGCTGGCCCGCGCAGGACTCCGCTCAACGTCATCGTACCGACGGCCAGACCGATCCCCTTCAAGAACGTGCGGCGTTTGAGAGCTTTCATGGCGAATTCTTAACCTCCTTTGCTGCAGAAGAGTTTCCACCGTCGAGCGCCACGTAGAGTATTGCTACACCATGAATCCCCCATTATCTTTTTTTGCAGACCACCTCCTGGCACATGATGTTCGTCAGTCATTTCTCTGGCGCTCGACGGCTTTTTAGGTGAGCAAATTATATATCTGTCCCCCCTGCAAGTCAAGGCCCCCCCAAGACTATTTGCCCCATGAGCCCAGACTGTGCTATGCTATAAGCAATGAGAGAGAACAAAGCGATTCCTGATCTTGTGCGGCGCTTGCTCGTGCACATCGGGGAAGACCCCGATCGTGAGGGCTTGCGCGAGACCCCGCAACGCTTCGCAGAGATGATCGAATCGCTCACCGCGGGCTATCGCCAAGACCCACAAGAGATCATCGCGGGGGCGATCTTCCCCGTCACCCACGACCAGATGATCGTCGTCAGAGATATTCTGTTCTACTCGCTCTGTGAGCATCATATTCTGCCGTTCTTTGGGAAAGCCCACGTCGGGTACATCCCCAACGGTCGAGTGATCGGGATGAGCAAGATTCCTCAGATCGTCGAACACTTCTCGAAGAAGCTCCAACTCCAAGAGAACCTCACCGAGGAGATCGCCGATTTCTTGATGGAAGCCCTCGCGCCCAAGGGGGTCGGGGTCGTCGTCGAGGGCTTTCACTTGTGCATGGCCATGCGAGAGCTTCAGAAAGACGCTCATCTTGTGACCAGCGCAGTGAAGGGCATCTTCAGAAGGGACCCGCGCACCCGCGCGGAGTTCATGCAGCTCATCGGGCGACGCTAGGAGTCTGCTTATGAGACGCCATCGGGACTGGTTACGCCAAGCCAAGCGCAAGCTCGAGTCGGCTCAGTGGGCCATCCAAGGGCAGTTTTACGAGGACGCCTGCTTCGCTGCCCAACAGGCAGCAGAACTCGCTGCCAAAGCTCTCTTGGAGAGCCAAGGACGAGTTGAGCTGGGCCATTCTGTGCTCCAATTGCTCAGGGCCGCAGGAGTGCGCCAACGGAAGATTCTCGCTGCAGCTCGCCTTCTGGATCGGTACTACATCCCTACACGATACCCCAATGGCTTTGCCCAAGGAGCCCCTATGGATTATTATGATAAGCCTACAGCCCAGGAGGCGGTGCGCCGTGCGCAGGATATCGTGGCCTTTGTGGAAACGCAGATTGCAGGGATATAAGCACCTCGCAGCCCTGGAGCGCTTTGTGAGGCGCGCTCAAAGAGATCTGCGTCCGGCAGCGTTGATCCTCTTTGGCTCCCTTGCGAGAGGCGATTATTATCACCACAGTGACGCCGATATCTGCGTCATCCTCGATACGCCCTCTATAGAGTTCTTTGTAGGCTACGATCGCGTCGCGCGCCTCGATCCGGAGGGCATCGTCCAACCCGTCGTTTTTGGCACAAAGCAATTTCTGGAGCAGCTCGCTCATGCCAACGCCCTCGCCCTGGAGATCTGTCATGATGGTATAGCTTTAGCCGGACGCGAAGAGTATCTCCATCAAGTCACTCTGAGCTTTGTTCGCATCCGGCGACGCTACACGAAGACTGCTACAGGCTGGATCAGAACCCCAAGCCAGCGTCCATCTTATACGAGATCGTGAACTCAACTAAAAACCCGCTAAAATCCCTGGGCGGCCCAGAGACTCGCTCAGAAAAATGCTCCCACGCCCCAGACCACGGCGCCCAAATATACCCCACCGACGCCCTCAGAGTGATCGCGTTTGTGAGCACAAACTCGATCCCCACACGGGGAATTACTGAGAAGAAGATCCTTCGCAAGAGCGTGTCGTGCGCCTTCTGTAAGATATTTTCGAGCTTGTCTTCGGCTATAGCGCGAACTCCCAAGAGTAACGTCGCCGTGCCCACGCCTACTCCACCGCTCACAAAAGCCCGCAGCGCGGGGATTCGCTCCGAGAGCACCCAGCGATGATCTACGAACGCGCTGAAATAGAAAAGATTGAAACTCACGCGGCGCTCACCACGTTCTGCTCCTACTGAGCCCTCGGCGATGGACAATCCCAGAGGGAGCCAGTCGAGCGCGCGCACGCGCGTCCAGCTGCCCGCCAAAGCGATAGCTGAAGCGATCTTGGGGAAGCCATTCTGCTCCAAAAGCCCATTGAGCTCAGAAAGATCTAGATAGAACAGCGCGGAGACCGGCTCGAACGTCGGCAATGGCTCCTCCGCGAGGGCTGCCCCCGCCCACAGTATAACCCCTAGGAGACAAGTCAGTCTTTTCATAGACACCTCCAGTGGTTTTCAGTGCTAGTTTACTTGAATCTGTGAGCTTGTTCCACTGAATTGGATGTTGACAAAATTGTGACAATTTTGTATACTAAAGCCCTTGAGGAGGTGGATCCGATGGCGAGCGCTACGGTGCGAATTAGCGTCAAAGCCAAGGAGACCTTGAAGAAGCTAGCGGAGCAGACCGGCAAGAAGATGCAAACGGTGCTTGATGAGGCGATTGAATCTTATCGTCGTCAGCGGCTTTTGGAGGAAGCCAACGCCGCTTTTGCTGCCTTGCGCGCGGACAAGGAAGCCTGGGAAGCCGAGCAGGAAGAGCGAGCAGCTTGGGATGTCACGCTGGAAGACGGGCTCACGCATGACTAACCCCTCCAGTGGAGAGATCTGGCTGGTCGATCTCAACCCCGTTCGTGGCCACGAACAAGCGGGCATACGGCCAGGACTAGTAATATCCGTAGATGCTTTCAATCATGGTCCTGCGGGGCTTGTCGTTATGATACCTATAACCACAAGGGGGAAGGGCATCCCTTTGCACGTAGGGATCAAGCCACCTGAAGGCGGCCTCGAGCATCCAAGCTTTATTAAGTGTGAAGATGTCCGCTCTGTGGTGAAGGAACGCCTCGTGAGGCGTCTTGGGAGGGTCACGCAAGAGACCCTCGCAGAAGTTGAGGACCGACTGAAGATACTTTTGGGCTTATCTTAATGTTCATACCCTCGATCGGGCAGGGGGATTCTCTCTGGTCCAAGCTGCATGGTGATGCCCTCATGCTCCGGCACGACCCGCCCGATCACCGTGAACTCACACGCCCGCCGCGCCTCGAAAAGCTCCTCTTGAGGGAGCGTGAAGAGCAGCTCAAAATCCTCCCCAAAGAAGAGCCCCATCTCGAAGAGCTCATCTTGATCGCGAGCGAGCTCTTCGACTTCGAGCGCGAACGGGATCGCCGTCGCCTCAATGCGAAAGCCCACGTGGCTTGCTTCACTCAGTAAATAGAGCGACCGCGCCAGCCCATCAGAGATGTCTATCATGCTGCTCGCAAGGTGTGCGAGGGCTTGGCCCTCACGCAGCCGCGGCAGAAAGCGCAACAATTCGTTAGCTCGATCGAAATCTCTCTCTTTGAGAAGCCGCAACGCGGCAGCCGTCCGGCCCAAGTCGCCCGTCACGCAGACTAAATCTTCGACGCGAGCGCCCCCGCGCCAGACGGGCTTCTGCGCCTCTCCAAGCGCTGTGGTCACAACAGTGAGCTCGCTGTGTCTGTCGGTATCCCCGCCCACGAGCTTCGTCTGGCACGCCGTACAGCACGCCAGCGCTCCATCGAGAAACTCTTCGAGAAACTTTTGCTCAAACTGCGGCGCCCCCAGGGCGATCACCACCCCGAGGGGCTTACCCCCCATCGCCGCAATATCGCTCAAAGAAACAGCAACTGCCCGCCAGCCCATCGTGTAGGGGGTCATGCCTTCGGGGAAGTCCGTCTGCCGATGAAGCATATCCGTCGTCAGCAGAAGATGAGTTTTCTTCAGCGGGATGACGGCACAATCGTCGCCGATGAGCAGTCTTGCGCTCAGAAATTGTATGACGTCGCGCTCGCGCATGGGCTTACTATACACTCACGGCGCCTTCTTGTCCATAGAACCGACAATGGCCGCGATGTACCTCTCGAGCTTAGGGTAGTGCGTGCCGCGCCAGTAGAGCTTCTGACAGCTTGTACAGCGAAAGAACTCATCGTGCTCGACGGCGATCCGTGGAGGGATTTGGGAGAGGATCTCTTCTTTGGCGACGGGCGCGAGCAGCCCGTTGCACACCAAGCACCGTCGGAATGGGTCAATCAGCTCTTCCAAGTTGAAGCGGCGCACGACCTCGCGGGCTTGCTCGATGGGATGAGTTGAGCGCAGCCAGTAGCCGTGCGTGACCGCATTATGCTTGAGCAGTTCGCGGTCGCGCGTGAGCACGATGCGGCCCTCTGCCGCCGCGATCGCTGCCAGCTCGCTGTCCTCGTAGGAGTTCGAGTGCAGGGTGTCGAACCCCAGCAGTCGCAGAAGCCGCGCGAGCTTCCCCAGGTGCACATCGGCGATGAACGCGATTCTTCGTAAGGGCTTCTCGCGCAGCTGCACGATGGGCGAAATATCTAAGCTCTCGAAGACGGGGTAGACGGCAACGCGATCGCCGTCGCACAACCGATACGAAAACCCCACAGACTGCCCGTTGACGACGATGAGGTCAACTTCGGTGTGGGGCACGCCGAGGGCTTCGATAGCATCCTTGACCGCGGGAGTATTCTGAAAGCTGTACTCGATGTCACACTGACGATGTTTGGGCGGGAGGAAGTCGTTCAGCTCACCGTAAAAGCGAAAGACTGCTCGACTCATGATCTGGGGAGTATTTTACCAAGTTCGGCGAGCGTGAGCACGGTCTGTTATACTTGGGGCATCACGCGCAGGAGGTCTTTAGATATGAGGACGCTCGTACGGGTCGTCTGTGTGCTTGGGATGATGGTAGCAGTGGGCTGCTTGTCCACTGACAATAGTTTGAGAGCTGGAGAACTTTCTGAGCCCGTCTTGCTCTTTGGCATCGGGATGCACATTGAGCCGCTGGGCCGAACCGCGCAAGGGTATGGGGGTGGCGGGGCTGATTATCGTCAAGGGCCATTGTTCGAGCGCCATGTGCAAGATACTCTTGCTGTAGCTAGGATCGTCGAGGGGCATGGCGGGCGAATGACTGTTCAAGCGCAAAGCCCCTTCACCCAAGTCGCCATCGAAAGGGGCAACACGATCTTAAGAGACTTAGAAGCTCACGGGCACGAGATCGCCTTGCACTTTCACGAAGATGCCCATCTGGGGAGAGACCCCGAAAGACTTCCCGTGCAAGCGTGGTGCACCGTGATGCAAGAGGAGATCTCGTATATTCAGCGAGCGGGCGCCCAGAAGAAGATTCGCTACTGGAGCGGAGGCAATCTCTACACGGGGATCGTAGAGGCAGCGTCGTGCGCCGGCCTGGACGTGATGAGCGACTGGAAGAACCCCAGAACGCAGGGCACGGATCTGTCGCTTGTGGGTGTGCATCCGTGGCGTCCTGCGGGCGGGCCGAGCGAGACGGATCTGTCGAAATTCGCCACCCATGATCCTAACGGGCAGGTCATCTTCTTGCCCGAAGGCGCCTATGATCCAGAAAAGTTCAAGAACAAGAACGCGATCATCGCGCGCGGTGGAGACCAAGCGTGGTTTGAGGTCATCCGCGAGGCTTTAGAGCGCTCGCTGGAGTCAGCCAAAGCCGACAGAGTCAACGTCTTTCACTTCACGGTTCATCCCGGAGAGTTTCGCGGCGATCCCACCCGTCCCTTCGGCGTCATCGAGGATTTTCTGACTAACGTCGTAGACCCCTTGGTCAAAGCCGGGAAGGTCCGCTGGGCGACGTTTTCACAGATGGCCGACGAGTTTATCGCATGGGAGAAAGCCCATCCCGGCGTAGACCCGCGGTCGGCTTCCCTCTCTGCGCAACCCCCTTTGCCGACCGAGCGCGATGTGACATATTGCACTCTCGATGGCGTGGAGCTGAAGATGGACATCTATCGTCCCCAAAGGAGCGCAGCCCCAACGCCGGCACTGCTCTACGTGCACGGAGGCGGCTGGACCGGCGGCGACAAACGCTCCGGCGAGGGCATCCGTGATATTCCCGAGCTGCTGGCGCGCGGGTATCTGGTCGCGGCTGTCAACTATCGTTTGGCGCCGCGCTATAAGTTCCCGGCGATGATCGAGGACGTCAAATGTGCTGTGCGTTTCTTGCGGGCCAACGCTGAGCGATTCTCTATCAATCCCGAAAAGATCGGGGCGTGGGGCGGCAGCGCCGGCGGACATTTAGTAGCCCTTCTCGGAACGGCAGACGCGACAGCGGGCTGGGACGTCGGACAATACTTAGAGCAATCGAGCCGAGTCCAGGCCGTCGTAGATATGTTCGGCCCCACAGATCTCACCGTGCTCTTTGAGGGGGCCAATCCCAGGCTGATGGAGCAGGTCTTCGGCACATCAGACCGAAATTCTGAGACTCTTCAGAAAGCCAGCCCGGTCAACTGGGTCTCGTCGGACGATCCGCCGTTTTTGATTCTACATGGCGAGCGCGACCCGCTCGTCCCCGTCAGTCAGTCTCAGATATTTTACGAGAAGCTCCAAGCGGCGGGCGTGCCCGCGACCTTCGTCATTGTGAAGAACGCCGGGCACGGCTTTGCCCCTCTGGGCGGGCCGATCAGCCCCAGCCGTCAAGAGCTGACCAAGATGATCGGGGACTTCTTCGATCAGTATTTGAAATAGCAGCTCAGTGCGAGCCCACATTCCTTCGCGATTATGCTCGCTTGACAGAGCTCCCTCCGCGGGCTACAGTAAAAGTGCTATGGGAGAGCCGGCCAAGACCAAGCTCAGCTACGAAGAGTTCCTGAAGCTCTACGACGAGGACACCCGCGCCGAGTGGGTGGACGGCGAGGTGATTCTGTTGTCCCCAGCATCGAACCGCCATCAAGATCTATCGGGCTTCTTGACAGCTATCTTGAGAGCGTATGCAGAAGCCAAGCAGCTCGGCGTCGTGCGGTCAGCACCGTTTCAGATGAAGCTTGGGCTTTCCGGGCGCGAGCCCGATCTGCTCTTCGTCGCGAAGGAGCACCTCCAGCGCCTCAAAGAGAATTATCTTGATGGCCCGGCGGATTTGGTCATCGAGATCATCTCGCCAGAGAGCCGCTTGCGCGACCGAGGCGAAAAATTAGCTGAGTACGAGCTTGCCGGCGTGCGCGAGTATTGGCTCATTGACCCCGAAGAGCAGCGCGCTGATTTTTATATTCTCGGCGATGACGGCCGCTACGACCGCCGTCGGCCCCGGCCCGATGGGCGTTATCGTTCTGAGGTCTTGAAGGGCTTCGAACTGGACACAAATTGGCTCTGGCGCTCCCCTCTGCCCTCAGTACTAGAAGTCCTCCGCGAGCTTCAGGTTGTCTGAAAAGCTCTTTCCATCTCAACACTTGACAAAGTCGGCGTTCACCCATATAATTAGGAATCCTAACTAAATCTTAGAAGACCAAAGGAGGCTCTCTATGACGAATATCCCTGGCTACACCTACGGCAGTGCCGCGCCCTCGCCCGTCACCCTCAAGGAGCTCAACGAGCTCAAGCAAGCCGTGCTCTTTACGGCCGAGGACGAAAAATATCTCAAGATGGCCGGCGAAGTCCTCAAAGACCAGATTGACGCCGTGCTTGATCTGTGGTACAGCTTTGTGGGGTCACATCCCCATCTGGTCTATTACTTCTCCGGGCCCGACGGCAAGCCCGATGCCAACTATCTCGCAGCGGTGCGCAAGCGCTTCGGCCAGTGGATCCTAGACACGTGCAATCGTTCTTATGATCAGGCGTGGCTCAACTATCAGCACGAGATCGGGCTGCGTCACCATCGCACCAAAAAGAACAAGACGGACAACGTGCGCTCAGTGCCCATCGTCCCGCTGCGCTATCTGATCGCGTTCATCTATCCCATCACGGCGACGATCAAGCCGTTCTTGGCCAAGAAGGGGCACCGCCCCGAAGAAGTTGATAAAATGCATCAAGCGTGGTTCAAGTCGGTGACGCTCCAAGTAGCGCTGTGGAGCTACCCGTATGCCAAAGATGGGGATTTCTAGATGACCGATCTGGACGAGAAACTCATCGCGGCGCTGGAGCGGCTCGCGCACGTGCTGCGGACGCTTCTTTGGGAAGAGGGCGTGCGGAGCCGCCTCAGCCCCATCCAAATCCAAACATTGCTCTATCTCGCTTCGCACTCGGAGGAGCTCTGTCGCGTGGGGCAGCTCGCGCAGGAGTTCAATCTCACCCCGGCGACGATGAGCGACGCCGTTGATGCGCTCGAAGAGAAGGGTCTTGTGGTGCGTCGGCCCTGGCCCAAAGACGGGCGTGTCGTCACGCTGCGCCTGACGGCTCAGGGCCGCCGCCACGCCGAAAAGCTTTCACGCTGGACGGAAGCCCTGCAAGAGCAGCTCGCACACTTCCCCGCCGAAGAGAAAGCGCGCGCCTTGGGGTTTCTACTCAAACTCATTGAGGCGCTCTATCGCGCGGGGATCATCACCGTGGCTCGGATCTGTCTGACGTGCCGGTTCTTCCGCCCTTATGTCCATCCTGACTCTCCAGCGCCGCATCACTGCGCGCTGCTGGACAAGCCCTTGGCCGAAGGAGATCTGCGCGTAGATTGCCCGGAGCACGAATATGAATTTCAACCCTAGCCCCTTCCCTTTAGGGAAGGGGTCAGGGGTTAGGTCTCATTCGGCCCTTCCCCAACAGCCACACCACCCCGATCCCCAAGAGCAAATCCCCCACGCTGAACGCATTGGCCAGCGGCACCCAGCTCGGCAGCCACAAAATATCTCCCAAGAAATTGAGCTTCGTCTGCTCGCTCATCAGGATGACGTTCCCGGAGACGCCCTCGGTGAGCAATCGCTCGACCGTGGCTGTTCGGCCGGCAGCCCGCAGGGCTTCTGCAGACGCGGGCATGTGCCCGCCGTTGACCGCGATCACGAGAAAGTTCGAGAGCATCCCCAGGGCCATCACCCACAGCGCCCGCTCACGATAATTGATCGCGACAAAGAGCAGCAAGAGCAGATACGACAGAATGTGCAGATACTCCATGCCCCACGTCAGTATGGGCTTGGCTGAGCCAATGGGGAGAATAAGCATCTGCAGGAGCATCGCACCGAGCACCAACCAGCCGGCGCGCAGCTTCAGCTCAGCAAGATACGCCAAACCCCGATGGCGCACCAGGCCGATCACGATCCCTAGGAGAATCGCCCAGAGGAGAACCATAATGGTTCGTTGATCTCATCGGAGATGACTCGCACTAAGGCCTCGACGACCTTGGGGTCGAACTGGCGGCCGCTTTCAGATCGAATGATGCGCACGGCCTCGGCGGGCTCGTAGTGGCTGGGTTTGCCCTGGGATTCGCGGTACGGACGATCGCTCGTCAGGGCATGGTAGACGTCGGCGACGTGGATGATGCGCGCGCCCAGGGGGATCTGTTCGCCCTTCAGGCCTTCTGGGTAGCCGGAGCCGTCCCAGCGCTCATGCTCGTATTTGACGAGCTGGGCGGCCTCGCTGTACATCTCCAAGTTCTTGAGCAGATCGAAGCCGATGAGCGTGTGCTTTTTGATCAGTTGCCATTCGGGCTCATCGAGGGGGCCGGGCTTATTCAAAATAGTGTCGGGGATGCCGACCTTGCCGATGTCGTGGACGAGGGCGGCGGCGCGGATGGTCTCGATCTGGTCTTCGGGGAGCCCCAGGTCGCGAGCGATCTTTTCGGCTAAGTCTGCGACCTCTTCGGAGTGTTCGGCGGTGTAGGGGTCGCGTTCGTGGAGCATCTTGACCATAGTTTCGATGGTGCGTTGGGCTTCGCGGCGGAGTTTCGTATAGCCGCGCAGGGTTATGTGGACTCCGACGGCGGGGATGAGCACGAGGAGCGTCTGCCACGGGGCTTGGGCATAGACGACGGCGACCAAAATAGCAATAATGCCGATGGCCATGACCTGGAAGGGGAGATTGCGAATATTAAAAGTCACGAGCTTGGAGAACTGAATGCGCTGGGTGAGATGAAAGATCCCAGAGACGAGAATTGAATTTGTTGTTGTAAATCCTACATAAGAAAGCGCTAAGGGGACTACTTCAAGCACAGAGTGATAAGGGGGTGGCTGCCCGCCGAGCAGTTGAAGGATTATAATAGCTGCCCAGCTACTCAGTAAGATTTGGCCGGTGTTGAATGCGACACGGGAGAAGAAATATGACGGGTCCTGCCGAAAGCGATACCATCGCAAGACGATCTCTGCGGGGAGTGTTCCTCCCAAAACACTGGCGATCATCGCCGAAGGGCCAGCGATGAACAACACGGAGCAATAAATGATCTCACTGATCGTAATGCTACGCCTTGGCATGAGCTCAACTTCAAAGATATCAGCTAAGAAGGCAAGGATTATGGCGATGAGTACCAGCGATATATGCGCAGGGCTAAGCTGAGGGAGGTAGAGGCCAATGGGCACTAAGCCAAGCAGTACTACGGACCATACATATAACTTAGCTTGCCAGCTCATGCTGGCATTATATGAAAATTAAAAGAGGGAGTCCAATCTGCTTGGACTCCCTCTTAGGGAATTTCTATAGATTGGAATTGTAGTTTATCCCCACTTCGTGACAGCGCCGCTCATGAGCACGAAGGCGCCAATGATTGCAAGAATGTATAGCACCCGCGCCCCGACCTTCTCCTTCACCCAACCGGCTACCCGCTCCGCTACCTGCTCGTTGTATTCTCCCCACTTCATGGTGCGTGCCTCCTTTATCTTTAGATTGATGGCCATATTTTATATGCTCTTGCACGTTTTGTCAAGATCTACAACAAAAATCGCGAACGGTTCTTTCTCAAGAGGGACGAAACTCCCGCCGGAAGACCCGCTCACCCGCCGTGTCTATGTACTCCACCGTCAGCCGCCCGTTGCCAAAAACCGTGATCTGGCCGAAATTCCAATGCTGGTTGCTCGCGAAAATCCGCGTGGGATTGAGCGTCTCATCCAGCGCCCCCAGGTACGACGTCAGGGCGCTCAGCGGCCCCGCCGTAAATTCATAATAGTCTATCACTCGGTCACGATTGGGATCGTACTGGACGACGTCTATGATGTGCTCATCCCCCGTCAGCCAGACGACGTTCTTGATATTGTTCGCCACGATGAAGTCGGAGATCTCTGTCAGCTCGCGCTCGAAGCCCGTGGCGCTTGCGCCGTTGGCCCAGGAGTCGCATGCCTCCGGGCAGTCCGACGGGAACGAGAGCTTCACCGTCGAGGCGATGAACTTCCAGGTCGCATCGGATCTCTGGAGGCTCTCCTTAAGCCAAGCGAGCTGCTCCTTGCCGAGCATAGTCTTGTTCGGGCCATCGGGGAGCTTATTGTCGCTGCGATACTGCCGCGTGTCTAAAATAAAGACTTCAACGTGCTGGCCCCAGCGGAACGAACGATAGAGTCTGTTAGGGTCTTGGGGGTTCACGGCGATGGGGAAGTATTCGAAGAGCACTTGGCGACCAATGGCGAGTCTAGCGGGATCTACGCTCGTGCCCGCAAAGTTATTGATCACTTCGTGATCGTCCCAGATGACGTAGAGGCTTGTGGCGGCGCGGGCTTTTTGGTAGGGCTTGTCAGCGAACTGATACTTCTGCTTGGCCCGATATTCTTCTAAAGTGTTGGCGATGAAGTCGCTGCCGGGGGCATTGGGCGGGCTGGGGCAGCGCTCGTCGTTGTAGACTGTGTCCCCAAGGAAGAGAAAGAAATCGGGCTGGGCTTCGGCGAGATTATTGAAGATGAAATACTCCGGGCGGCGGCACATCCCCTGGCCCCCAAGATCGGCGCTCCAGACGAACCGCACCTCAGCGGGGGCGTTTGCTTGAGGAGCCGTGACGAACGTCCCCATGACGGGCTTGCTTTGCTCGGCTCCCAAGGCTTGCCAGACACGATAGTAATAGCGCGTCGCCGGGGCAAGCCCCGTGAGCAAGACCTTGGCCGTGAAGTCCGACTCCGGCTTGAGCACGACGGGCTCCGCGCGAGCCGCGTCGCTGAAGCTCTCATCGGTGCTGTACTCGACGAGGAGCGTCGAGCCAGAAACTTCAGCTCCGCGCGCCCAGATGATGGCGCTGGTTGCCGTGACGTCGCCCGAGGCGACGCCATGAGTGAGCCCAAGCTGCACGCCCGCTCCGCCTCCAAGAGAGACCCACACGAAACCGACCAACACCAAAAACCCGACTTTGAAGATCGTCTTCACGGTTGTCACCTCTCTTTCCTCGCCCCTCCGGGATGGGGGTGAGGGTGGAATCATTCTAGCAGCAACGGGGCAGGGGAGCCAAACGCGCCCTGGAGCAGGGCGAGCACCTCTTGGAAGAGCTTGTCGCGGGTGCTGGGCGTGATGACGAAGACAGAAAACTCCGCGCGCACGCGCGCGACTAACGGATGCTCAAAACGCTCCTTGAACGTCACGAGCACGGGCTTAGGGCTATCGAGCACGGCTTTGACCGCGTGCTCAAAGGGCGCACTGTGCAGCTCCATAGGGGCGATCTCGTCAATGACGATGAGCTGAGCTTCCGTGAGAGCGCGCTTAAGAGCCGGGACAGCGATGCGCTCGATATCTGTTATGTTGACGCGATAGCGGCCCACGCGCGGGCCCTCTGTACTATGACGATGGGCAAGCAGCCCTTTCTGCCCCGTGGCGATATCTACGATCTCAAAGCCAATGCGCTCATGGTCTTGGCGGATCTCTTGGGTGAGGATGCCGCCGATCCGCAGGGCCGGCAAGGCTTCGATGAGGCGCCTGCACAGGGTCGTCTTGCCGGAGCCCGGCGCCCCGGTGATCGCCAGCTTCATAGATTTTAGCGCATCAAGAGTGCTAGCACTGCTTTTTGCGCATGAAGTCGGTTCTCGGCCTCATCGAAGATCGCGCTCTGCGGGCCGTGCGCCACCTCGTGCGTGATCTCTTCGTCATAGTGCGCTGGCAGACAGTGCATGACGATCGCGTCGGGCTTGGCAAGCTTCAGCAGCTCTTGATTGATCTGAAAATCTCTAAATTTCTTGCGGCGCTCCTCGGCTTCGCGCTCCTGGCCCATGCTCGTCCACACGTCCGTATAGAGAATATCTGCGCCCTGAGCAGCACGCTTGGGATCGTGGACGATCTCGACTCTGCCCAGCTGCCGCGCCTGCTCCAAGATCTTCGCATTGGGCTCATACCCCGCTGGACAGGCAACGACGATCTCCATCCCCAGCTTGGGCCCAGCCTCCAGCCAAGAATTACAGACGTTGTTCCCGTCGCCGATCCACGCGAGCTTCAGCCCTTCTATTCTGCGCTTCTTCTCGTAGACGGTCAGAAGATCGCCCAAGATCTGACAAGGGTGCAGCAGATCCGACAGCCCGTTGATCACCGGGACGTCCGCGTATCGTGCGAGTTCGACGACGATCTCGTGGCCGAAGACCCGCGCCATGATCGCGTCGCAGTAGCGCGACAAGACTTTCGCGATGTCTTCGGTCGTCTCGCGCTGGCCCAGCTTAATATCGTCTGGGCCCAGATAGATCGCGTGTCCCCCAAGTTGGGTCATGCCCACCTCGAACGAGACGCGCGTGCGCAAGGACGGCTTCTGGAAGATCATGGCGAGCGTCTTGCCCGACAGCATTGTGTGAGAGATCCCTGCGCGATGCTCGCGCTTGAGCTGCAGGGCCGTCTCCAGAAGCTCCCAGAGGTCTTCAGCCGAGTAATCCGCAAACGAGATGAGATCTTTCTGGCGCATAGAGGGCCTCCTTGCGATGATGATACCGAAATTGGGCAGAGGTGCCAAGTTGATTTTTTCGCGCGCTTGCTTTAGAGTGAAATCCCAGAAGGAGGCGAGCGATGAAGGTCTACCTCAACGGCGAGTTCGTCCCTGAGGAAGAGGCGAAGATTAGCGTCTTCGATCACGGCTTGCTCTACGGCGATGGCGTCTTCGAGGGCATCCGGGCGTATAATGGCTACGTCTTCAAGCTCGATAGACACATAGAACGTCTCTATGACAGCGCCAAGGCGATCGCGCTGGAGATCCCGCTCACCCCCAACCAGATGGTCCAAGCGATCCTGGAGACGTTACGGGTCAACAAGCTGCACAACGCGTACATTCGACCCATCGTGACGCGAGGAGTGGGAGATCTCGGAGTGGACCCGCGCCGCTGTTATGGAAAGCCCTCCGTGATTATCATCGTCAAAGAATGGAAGTCGCTCTACGGGGAAGAGGCTACACAGCGCGGCTTGAGAGCGATCGTCGCCAGCACTCGCGCCCGCCGCCCCGATAGCCTCTCGCAGAATATTAAATCTTTGAACTATCTGTCCAACATCATGGCCAAGATCGAAGCCAATCACGCCGGGGTTGACGAGGCAATTATGCTCGATAGCAACGGGTTTGTTGCCGAGGGGACGGCCGACAACGTCTTCATCGTGAAGCGAGGGACGATCTTCGTGCCTCCAACGGTGACGAATCTTCCCGGAGTGACGCGCGAGACGGTGATCGAGCTTGCTCTCGAAGAGAAGATCCCCGTGCGCGAGGAGTTCTTCGGCGTCCCTATGCTCTATGCTGCCGATGAGTGCTTTATCACCGGGACGGCTGCGGAGATCGCCCCGATCGTCGAGATTGACAGACGCATAATCGGGACGGGCAAGCCCGGCCCAATCACCCAGAGATTACTAGAAAAATTCCGAGCGATCACGGGAATCCCAGAGACAGGGACCCCCATCTATGAGTAGCGTGCGAGTCCGGTTCGCCCCAAGCCCCACAGGGGAATTGCACGTGGGGGGAGCGCGCACCGCGCTCTTCAATTGGCTTTTTGCTCGCAAGCACAAGGGCGTCTTCATTCTCAGATTTGAAGACACAGATATCGAGCGCAATCGCCCGGAGCTGATCGAGCCCATCATAGAGAGCCTGCGCTGGCTCGGATTGCTCTGGGACGAGGGGCCGTACTTCCAGAGCCAAAGATTTTCCCTCTATCGCGAGTGGGCCGAGCGGCTCCTCAACGAGGGCAAAGCGTATAAGTGCTACTGTACACCCGAAGAGCTTGAACAGAAGCGCCAGAGGGCTTTAGCTGCCAAGCAGAAGCCCCTCTACGATAGACGCTGCCGCGCTCTCTCTCCTCAAGACGAAGAGCGTTTCGTTCGTGAGGGGCGCCAGCCTGCCCTCCGATTGAAGATCCCCGAATCGGGAACGATCATTGTCAACGACGCGATCCGCGGGCAGGTGGAGTTCGATCTTGCGGAGCTGGACGATTTTATTATCTTGCGCTCCGATGGCCGGCCGACGTACAACTTCGCCGTCGTTGTTGATGACATAACGATGGGCATCACCCACGTCATCCGCGCCGACGAGCACCTCAACAACACTCCAAAGCAGATGCTGATCTATCAAGCGTTCGGGCATCCTGTGCCGGTCTTTGCGCACGTCCCTATGGTCTTAGCGAAGGATCGCAGCAAGCTCTCCAAGCGCCACGGGGCGACAGCCGTCTTTGAGTTTCGCGATCGCGGGATTCTGCCCGAGGCGTTAGTCAACTATTTGGCTCGGCTGGGCTGGTCCTACGGCGATCAAGAGATCTTCAGTAGAGAAGAGCTGATCGAAAAATTTTCGCTAGAAGCGATCCATCCCTCAGCGGCGATCTTCGACGAAGAGAAGCTCTTGTGGGTCAATCAGCACTATCTCAAGACGAGCGATCCCAAGCGTCTTGGGGAGCTTGTGCGTCCATTCCTTGTGAAGCTTGGCATTCTGAGCGAAGCGGAAGCGCACGCTGTGCCCAGCGAGAAGCTTGTGCAGATGATAGTGCTCTTTCGGGAGCGGGCGAGGACGCTTGCGGAGCTGGCCGAGCCCGCGCGGTATCTGTTCACGGACAATTTTTCGTACGATCCAGAGGCGGTGCAGAAGTTCCTCACGCCGGAGAAGATCCCATTGCTTGAGGGGCTAGCGGGGGCACTCGCGGCTGTGGAGCCATTCACGGCGACGGAGATCGAGAGGGCCACGCGGGCGTACTTAGACTCTCAGGGCAAAACCCTCAAAGAGATTGCGCAGCCCTGTCGGGTGGCGCTGACGGGGCGGACTACGGGGGCGGGGCTCTTTGAGACGATGGAGCTGATCGGTCGGGAGAGGGTCATCGCGCGGCTGAGACGAGCAGGAGCGCACTGATTACACGCTTGATTTCCTGATCCGATACGTCCGTGCATCAATGACCACAAGAGCGTGCCTTAAGGTCTCGCGATTGTGTTGCTTTAAGAAATTCAACAAAACCTGATGCACTCGTTGCTGATTGGCAGCAGTTATGCGTAAAAGGAGGATGCCACCATAACGCTCTGGGGGGTACGTTAAGATGTTTCCAAATCCTTTGTCGTTTGTGATCAACACTGCATCGAGCGATTGAGCTAAAGCGAGCACTTGAACGTCTTCTGCATCAGCTTGGCCCAATTCTTTGAGGGTAATCACCTCATGGCCTTGCGCCCGCAGGAGCTTGACCGTCTTGCCATAGACACAGTGATCAGCAAGGAACTTCATGGAGGTGCTTAGCTGAAGACCTCGACTGTCCCGATCTCTTCGCCCTTCAAGAGTTGATTCGCGAAAGCTACGCAGGCCAGGACGTCTTCCTTGGAGAGGTCTGGAAAGTAATCTTCGGAAGTGATCTCATCGATGGGGATGCCAGCAGCGAGCAGATCAAGCACCTGCTCGACCATGATGCGAGTGCCAGCGATGCGTGGTCTGCCGTGGCAGATGTTGGGATCCACTTCAATGCGCTCAGCGATCTTCATAGGAGCTCACTCTTTAATTGTAGCAAGAGAACGCCGGTTAGCCAATCACCAGGACATAGCTGATTTTTAGAAAGCTACCATCCGTGGGTATAATCAGCTCCATGAAGCACTGTGCATTATTATCATGCGGAAGGCCGGCACTCGCTGATCCGCAGGCTCAAGGGTACTGTATCCTGCACGCGCCGTGGGACGGCAAGGACTTGAGCGCGTTTCAGGCGGCGATAGACGAGATTATTGAGAAAGCGCGACAAGGAAGCGGGATTTGTAACTTTTCGCACTGTTATTTCCCCTCCAACTATGATTGCCGGAACCTGAAGAAAGCATTCGAGTTTAATTGCTATTTCTATGAAGCCAAGTTCTCTGGGAATGCAGTCTTTGAGAAAGCCGATTTCTGGAACGCTGACTTCTCTAATGCCAAGTTTTATGGGGAGGCTATTTTCAAAAGAGCCAACTTTGGGGGCGCTAACTTCGTGGAAGTCGAGTTCTCCAGGGAAGCCAACTTCTCGGGAGCCAAGTTCTCTTGGTACGCTGACTTCACGGAAGCCAAGTTTGCTAGGGACGCTGACTTCCAAGGGACTGAGTTCTATATTAACGCTAACTTCTCGGAAGTCAAGTTCTCTGGAGAAGCTAAATTCTTAGAAGCCAAGTTTTGTAAGGATGCTGATTTCAGAGTAGCCGACTTCTCTAAGGGGGCTAATTTTTTAAAAGCCAAGTTCTCCCAGGTAGCTAACTTCGTGAGAGCCAAGTTCTTTGGGATTATTGGCTTCTTATCAGCCGAGTTCTCCGGGGAAGCTAACTTCCAAGGAGCCGAGTTCTCTGAGGGCGCCAGCTTCTCGGAAGCCAAGTTCTATGGAAACACTTACTTCGAAGGAGCCAAGTTCTCTGGGAACACTCACTTCGAGGGGGCCGAGTTCCGGCAGCGTGCGGATTTCTCTGGGGTGGAAACTGCAAAAAATGCCACAGTGCATTTTCAGGGGGTGAAACTCTTAAAGCCGCAGCAGGTCTTCTTCCATCACGTTGACCTCAGCCGATGGAGTTTTCTCGATACAGACCTACGCCGCATTGACTTCAATGATGTGACTTGGGGCACCATACCTTCTATTTCGCCATTGCGATCGCGCCGATGGATACGGAGATGGGAGCGCCGCCATCTCTCACGGCGCTTTCTGTTGCGGCTACTTCGCCTACGCCTGAGACTTACGCCGACGCGGACAGCTATCTTCGACGAGATCAGAGTCTCTAAAGAAAAAGTAAAAAAAGCTCGCTTAGCAAAAGTCGAGCGACTCTATCGCCATCTCAAGCAAAATTACGAGAGCCAACGCGACTACGGCCGCGCCGGAGATTTCTACTACGGCGAAATGGAGATGAAACGCCGCCAGCTCAACCCCTTGGGGCAAATTCCCTTCTGGATCTATCGCATCTTGAGCGGCTACGGCGAGAGCTACCCACGAGCGCTCTTCTGGCTCATCGTAATGTGGCTTCTCTTCGCGGTGCTCTTCACCGTCGTTGGGTACACCGATGAATGGGGGAATCACGCAGATCTATGGCGCAGCCTCATCTACAGCGCCCAATCCATGACACCCTTTCATGAGCTGAATATTACTTTTCATAGCGCATGGGGTAAGGCAATCAAGTTGGTTGCTTCCGTGCTGGGGGTTATTCAAATTGCACTCTTCGGCTTGGCCCTGCAACGGCGGTTCAAGCGATAGCGTCAACTCTTGAATCACAAGGAGAGAACGAAGAGCTTTTGCTCAGGAACTCGAATCTGATCGTCGGGCTCCCGGCCATGTTGCTAAATCTCGATCTATGAGCTATAGTTTTCATAACTAATTCTTTGAGGGTGTTGATCCTTATGGTCCAACAAGTCCTAGCTCGCCGCGAGGTCCCCATCGAACAGACATGGGACATTCACAGTGTCTTCCCTTCCGACAGCGCCTGGGAAGAAGAGATCAAAAGAGTCACAGACTCCCTCCCCCAGATCGCGTCGTTCCGCGGGCGCCTGGGAGAGAGCCCTAAAGTCTTGGCTGACTGGTTTGATCTTGTCGAACGAGTCGGGCGCAGCTTGGGAAAGATCGTCGTCTACGCGGGGATGCAACATCACGTAGACACGACCGATCAAGCCGCGGCAGCAAAGAACGACCGCGCCCGCGGGCTCTTCGCCCGCGTCATGGCCACGATGGCCTTCGCCGAACCAGAGATGCTCTCTATCGGCTTTGAGAAGCTGCGGCAATGGATGAAAGAAGAGCCCAGACTTGCGATCTATGGGCACTACTTCGATGAGTTGGAGCGCCGCAAAGAGCACATTCGCTCTGCGGAAGTCGAAGAGCTCCTCCGCCAAGTGATGGACCCCTTCCGCACAGCCGCCGCCACGCACGGCATTCTCTCCGACGCTGAATTGACGTTTAAGCCCGCTGCCGGCGGCCACGAGATCACCCACAGCACCATAAGCACCTTGCTCCATCATCCCGATCGGGAAGTGCGCCGGACAGCGTGGGAGAACTATTGCGATGCGTTCTTAGCGTTCAAGAACACAATGGCCAACTGCATCGCCGCGGGGGTCAAGCAGAACGTCTTCATGGCCCGGGCGCGAAAATATAAGTCTGCCCTCGAAGCCGCGCTCACATCGAATCACATCCCCGTCGAGGTCTTTCACAATCTCATTCAGACGTACAAGAAGCACCTGCCCATCTGGCATCGCTACTGGCGGATGCGCCGCAAGGCTCTGGGCTACGACAAGCTCTACGTCTACGATACGCGAGCGCCGCTCACCCAGAAGAGCTTCACCATACCGTTCAAGCAAGCCGTCGAGTGGATCTGCGAGGGCATGAAGCCCCTGGGCGACGAGTACGTCCAGACGCTGCGCAAGGGCGTCCTCGAGCAGCGTTGGGTGGACTACGCCGTGAACAAGGGCAAGCGCATGGGGGCGTTTTCGTCTGGATCGCCGGGGACACATCCGTTCATCTTGATGAGCTACACCGACGATATCTTCAGCTTGAGCACGCTGGCTCATGAGCTGGGGCACTCGATGCACTCGTACTATACGTGGAAGACCCAGCCCTTCATCTACGCGCGCTACTCGCTCTTCGTCGCCGAAGTTGCGTCGAACTTCAATCAAGCGATGGTGCGGGATTATCTCTTAAAGACCCAAAAAGACCCGGACTTTCAGATCACGGTCATCGAGGAGGCAATGGCGAACTTTCACCGATACTTTTTCATCATGCCCACGCTGGCGCGCTTTGAGTTAGAGATTCACGAGCGGGTCGAGCGCGGCGAGGCGCTCTCCGCTCAGACGCTCATTGATCTGATGGCCGATCTCTTCGCCGAGGGCTACGGGGACGAAGTTGTCATGGACAGAGAGCGCGTGGGGATCACCTGGGCGCAGTTTGCCACGCACTTATATGCGAACTTCTATGTCTATCAGTACGCGACGGGGATCTCTGGGGCGCACGCGCTGGCGGAGGGAGTGCTCTCCGGCAAGCCCGGCGCGGCGGAAAAGTACATAGAATTCTTAAAAGCGGGCGGGTCGCTCTTCCCGCTGGATGCGCTAAGGCTTGCGGGGGTTGACTTGGCCTCTCCAGAGCCGGTGGAGCGCACATTTGCTCTCATGGAGCGCTATGTCGAGCAGCTCGAGCGCCTGACGGGGGTCAGACGATGAACAATCACAATGAGAACAGTTCGCCGCAGTGGACTTCTGCGGAACTAGAGCGTCTGACGGAGGAGATTGCCAAGCTCAACGAACGCTATCTGCTTTCGATGCGCGAGCTGCGCCGTCATCCTCCAGGCAGCGAGGAGTATATTCAGCGATGGGCGGAGCTCGACGTTCTTCTGGAGTGGCTGCAGAAGAAGGTCGCGCAAGCGCGTCAGGAGATCGCGCGCTTAGAGGAGACCTGGCCGCGCGGGTGAGAAAAGCAGAACCACGAGCTTGCGCACTGCGCTCCCGTACTCTTGCCCATCGAAGTCCTACACAACAAACTTAACAAAAGACTGACCACTGTTCCCAAGCCTTGCAGGATGCAAAGCATAAGCATACAATATTTTAAAGTAAGGGTGATTGGCTCATGGCTCAAGCCCAAGCGAAAGTGAGACATCCCTACATCACAAGGCGCAAGAACTACTGCGGAGGGCAGCCCATCATCAAGGGCACGAAGTTCCCTGTCCGCTCAGTTGTCGCATACGTGTTGCAGCAAGGGATGACCCCTGAGGAGTTGGTCACTACCTTTCCCCACCTGACCCTCGCCCAAGTCTACGACGCCCTCTCTTACTACTACGACCACAAAGCCGAGATCGACCAGGACTTGGCCGCCAACACAGAGGAATACTGGAAGGCCAAGACCACCCTCTAAGCGATGGCCCTGATCGCTCTGTATCTCGATGAGGATGTGCACCCAAGGCTTGCCACCATTCTTCGTGAACGCGGTTTTGATGTATTGACCACAGCAGAGGCGGGGATGCTGGGGAAAAGTGACCCAGAGCAACTGGAATTCGCGACGAGCCAGGGTCGGGCTATTCTCACACACAACATAAGGGACTATGTGCGGCTCGCGCAGCATTATGCAAAGAAAAATCGCCCTCATGCTGGCATTATTGTCTCTGATCAGCTGCCCTTGAGGGAGCTGTTGCGTCGGACTCTCAGGCTGATGACAGCACTCTCTGCTGAGGAGATGATCAATAGATTCGAATGGCTGAGCAACTATAAATGAAACCTTCAACAATCTAACAATCGAACACGTTCTGCTCTTGCCCCTGTAGTCTCTCTCTAACATAGGGAGGGGAATAGCTAGCTCATAAGGTGAAGATGACCTTGGGTTCTTTGGAACCGTCACGTCGTGCTCGGGTGAGGAGAGACTCGCCGCAGGCCTGCATATCTTCGAGGATCAAGGTGATGACTTCTTGGAGGTTACGGAGAGCTTCGTGGGGATTGTATCCCTAGGTGGTCACGCCCTTAAGAGCAGGGCAGTAGACCAGATACGCCTGGCGGCCCATCGAGAAGCCGACCTTCTTCGAGGACGACTCGGAAGGATATGTATTGGGTCCATTACGTGCGACCTTAGGCAAGGGTTGTGGGCTGACCTCAACTCGAATTCACATTGCTTCGATCTCTGTGGTAGAAGTTGCCTACCTTGGTGGGAAAAGGCCGATTACCTGACATGGCTCTTCAGCAGTTAATTAATGCTTTGGCAGATCTTCATCATAGGTCGCTGCCCATGAAGAGAGATAGTTTATCAGCAGCTCAATCAGGAATTAGACGGAGCGACCTTTCTAGACAATATCCTTGCAGGTATCATAAGTTGGTTTGGTATAATGAACTAAAAAGCGTGAGCAGCAATGCTCAAGTCATGTGGGTGGACTTTGGCCACGGTCACGAAACAGGGGAGAAAAGGTTATGAGAGAGCAATTTTCATTTGAGGATTTGTTACAAAAATATGAGGCTGCTTTAGATAAGCTAGTAAGCTGGAATGTAAGAATCCCTCCTTCCTCTCGTCTCTGTCAGTATGCAGAACGACTTAGGCAGGCAATAGATAACCCTAACTCACAAGCACCTAGTGGCTTCCTATATCAGCTGATGTTCGACCTCCGCGAGATCGATGAGATCATTGAGATAGCGTCAAGTTTCACAAAATATCCGACTCACAAAGAGCTCAAGAAGTTACGATGGCTTCCTAAGGGGGGCAGACATCCAGATGATGAAAATGACTCAAGGGCTCGAGATATACAGTATGAACTCTATCTAAGGGCAGTTTTCAGAAGATCTGGGGTCAGCATTGATGTAGGAGATGATGAGCAGGGAGAGCCTGATCTGATAGTGCAGAGCTATCCACTGGAAGCTAAGCGCCCCAAATCACGTGAGCGTCTGGAAAAATGCTTGAGCGAAGCAGTCAAGCAGTTGAATCGGCAGAAGCTTCCCGGAGTGATCGCGATTTCTCTCGATCAGGTAATTCGACCCCGTCATCACTATATCTCTGCTACAACAATAGATGAAGTCGAGCAGGCCGTGAGGGATGAGTTTGATCTGTTTAGATATGAAAATGCCTCTAAGATCAAGCGCCTGATAGAGAATAGCAATGTAGCGGCGATTGCTTATACGTTACGAAATCCTGCTGAGGTTCCAAGCCCAAGTGATACAATGTCAAGTTTCTTAGGCATAGATTCACTTATTCACGTCGATGCGTTTCTCAGAGAAGCTGATCCACATTTTGAAATTGTGGAGATCTTTAAGCGGGTTCTTGAAACATTGCATAGCGCTCCAATCTGACATTTACGAACCAGGAAAGCCTTCTCTTGGTGGTGTCCGAGAGGTTCACTATTGACGATTACGAGTACTTACCTTAACGCATGTTGGTTCCTTATGAGATCATTGCTGCGCACTTAACCCCCTTGCCAGACTCAAAGTTATGCGCTATACTCTCCCCCGTCGAAAGGGTGATCCGCCTTCGCCAAGAAGATTTTGATCTGCAGCGCCTGGCCGTATGCCAATAACGTGCCCCATCTGGGCACGCTCATCGGGTGTTTGCTCTCCGGGGACGTCTTCGCGCGATACTATAAACTCAAAGGCCATGAGGTCGTCCACGTCAGCGGCACCGATGCCCACGGCACTCGTATGGAGTTCGAAGCCCTCCAACGGGGCATCACCCCGCAACAACTCGTCGAACAAGTCCATCAGCAGATCGTGGAGACGCTCCATAAGTTCGATATCTTCTTGGAAAATTACACGAGCACCCGCTCGCCAGTCCATCACAAATTCGTCCAAGAGATCTATAAGAAGATGGAAGCCAACGGCTACATCTTCGCGAAGGACGAAGAGCGGGCATACTGCCAGAATTGCAAGAAATTCCTGGCAGACTCGTTCATCGTCGGAACGTGCCCACGCTGTAAATATGATCGAGCCTACGGCGATCAGTGCTCCCAGTGCGGCGCGCTTTTGGAAGCTGAACAGCTCATCAATCCCCAGTGCCAGATCTGCAAGCAGAGCAACATCACGTTTGCCAAGACGCGCAATTGGTATTTAGATTTGCCCAATCTCGAACCGAAGCTGCGCGAGTACGTGAGCGCCCATCAGGACTGGGCCCCCAATGTGAAGAATTTCACCGAGGGGCTCCTGAAAGAGGGGCTCAAGCCCCGCGCGGTCACACGAGATCTGTCGTGGGGGATTCCCGCGCCGTTTGCTGGGGCCGAGGGCAAGGTCATCTACGTCTGGGCCGAGGCCGCGCTCGGATACGTCTCCGCGACTATAGAATACTTCGAGAAGCGCGGCGAGCGAGAGCGCTGGCGCGAGTTCTGGTTCGGTGACGACGTCAAGCAAGTCTACACCCAGGGCAAAGACAATATCACGTTCCACACGCTGATCTTCCCCGGACAGCTCATCGCCTCGGGGGAGGGGTATCATCTGCCCGATCAGATCTCGGCGACCGAGCACCTGCAATGGATCGGCAAACAGAGATTCTCAAAGTCTCAGAAGATCGGGCTCTTCAGCGACGACGCCCTCGAGCTCATGGACCCGCTCTACTGGCGCTTCTATCTGCTCTACAATCGCCCGGAGCGCAAGGATATCGAGTTCAGCTGGGAAGACGTAGATAATGCCGTCAACGGCGTGCTCATTAATAATATCAGCAATCTCTTAAACAGAATCGTTTCGCTCGCTCATCGTAGCTACGGGGGCGTCTATCCCCAGGCGAACGTCTACCCCGAAATCTTTAAGCAGATCAAGGCTGTCAAAGAAGACTATGAAAGCATTATCGAAGGGGGACAGCTCGCCGGGGCGCTGCGACGCGTCGCAGAATTAGCCGTCTTGGGCAACGAGTACGTCCAGCGAAACAGACCCTGGGAGGACCACAAACCCGAAGTGATGCTGACGGCCTTGCAGCTCGTCAAGGCCGTGACGATCTTCTTAGAGCCGTTTGTGCCAGGGTTCTCTCACAGAGCTTACCCGATGCTCGGACTGAAGCGCCCGACGTTCGACGATGTCCTCAAGGTCGAGCCGGGAGCCAAGCTCGGCCCAGCCCAAGTCCTCCTGCAAAAGATAGATATCAAAGCGCTCAAAGAGAAGTACAGCCAGATGAAGGCCGGCTAGGCTCTTGCGCAGATCCCCGCGATCCGCTACAATGTGAGTGCTGTGCCATTCTTCACGCGCAAAGGACGGACGAGCGTCTTATGATTCGGTATGCAGTGATCGAGACAGGGAGCAAGCAATACCGTGTCGCCCCAGGCGATACGATCATCATCGAGAAGCTCAAGGGCGTGGAAGTGGGCGCTCACGTCGCATTTGATAAGGTGCTCTTGGTGAGCAACGACACGGTCCAGATAGGCCAGCCCTATCTGAACGGTGCTACGGTCATCGCCGAGATCACCAAGAGCTACCGTGGGCCGAAGCTCCACGTCTTCAAATACAAGCGCAAGACGCGCTATCGCCGCAAGATCGGCCATCGTCAGCCGTATATGGAGGCGCTCATCAAGGAGATCCGCGTATGACGTCCGTCGAGATCGTGCGCGACGCGTCGGGCAAGATCTGCGAATTTCGCAGCCGGGGCCACACCGGCTACGCCGAAGAGGGACGGGATCTCGTCTGTGCCGGGGTCTCGGCGATCTTGCAGACGGCTGTGCTGGGCTTAGAAGAGTATCTGAAGCTGCGGCCCAAGGTCGAGCAAGAGAAGGGGTATCTGTACTGCCAAGTCGAGCGCGATATCTTCCTCAATCGCGAGATTGATGCGATCTTGGAGACGATGGTGCTGGGGCTGCGCGCTATGGAGCGCGAGTACCCAGAATATCTGAAGGTCGAGGAGGTCGTGGGCCATGTTAACGTCTAGGCGATTTGATCTGCAGCTCTTTGCGCACAAGTCGAGCAGCGGCAGCTCGCGCAACGGGCGGGACTCCAACCCCAAGAGCCTGGGGGTGAAGGCCTTTGGGGGGGAATTTGTCCGGGCGGGCAGCATCATCGTGCGGCAGCGCGGCACGAGATTCCGCCCCGGAGATGGGGTCGGCCTGGGGCGCGATCACACGCTCTTCGCCCTGCGCGACGGTTTTGTAGTCTTCCAAGGGAACCTCGTGCACGTACGCTAAGGTGTCTCTGACTCTCTGACACGTCTGCGAGAGCCCGCTCCCGCGGGCTTCTCTTTTGAGGGATTATGTTCATAGACGAAGCGAAGATCTGTGTGGTTGGGGGCAAGGGCGGGGACGGGATTATCGGGTTTCGCCGAGAGAAATTCGTCCCCAAGGGCGGCCCCGACGGCGGCGACGGCGGCCGCGGCGGCTCGGTCATCTTGCGCGCTGACCCCCATGTCAATACGCTCTTAGCGTTCAAGCATAAAGTGCACTTTAAGGCGCAGCCGGGGCAGCACGGCGGCAAGAACGAGCGCCGCGGCGCCGACGGCGAGGATCTCATCCTCCGCGTCCCGGTGGGCACGGTCGTCAAGGCGCTCCACACCGGCGAGATCTTGGCTGATCTGGACGAGCCGGGGAAGGAGATCGTGGTGGCGCGCGGGGGAGAGGGCGGGCGGGGCAATGCGCATTTCAAGAGTCCAACTCGCCAAGCGCCGCGCATCCGCGAGAAGGGCGCCCCCGGCGAGGAGCGCTGGCTCAAACTCGAGCTCAAACTCCTCGCTGATGTCGGGATCATTGGCTTCCCCAACGCGGGCAAGTCGAGCTTGATCGCCAAGGTCTCCGCCGCCAAACCCAAGATCGCCCCCTACCCGTTCACGACGCTCGTGCCGACCCTGGGGGTCGTCCAAGTCGAGGAGTTCAAAGAGTTTGTGCTTGTGGACATCCCCGGCTTGATCGAGGGAGCCCACGAGGGCAAGGGCCTGGGCGATCGCTTCTTAAAGCACGTCGAGCGCACGCGGCTCTTGATCCATCTGATAGATCTATCGCCCATGACGGGACGCGATCCCCTCTCAGACTACGACGTGATCAACCGCGAGCTGCGCTCGTTCTCCCCGGCGCTTGCGGAAAAGCCCCAGATCGTCGTGGGTAATAAGATTGATCTGCTCAGCGAAGAAGAGCGCCAGACGATCAAAGAGCGTTTTGCGGCGCAGGGGATCGAGCTGCGCTTGATCTCAGCCCTCACCGGCGAGGGCACGCGCGAGCTGATGTACGAGTGCTATCGGCGTCTTGAAGAACTGAAAGCGCAGGAGCCATCGCCCTTCCAAAAGACTCCAACCCCTTCCCCCCAGAGACGAGTCTATATATTCAGTGGCGGGCCGGCGTTCACCGTTCAGCGCCAAGGGGATCTCTTCATCTTGAGCGGATCAGCAGTAGAGCGCCTCAGCCGGCTCTCTTTGGAGGAGCGCGACGCTCGGGAGTATCTCTACGAAAGGCTTGAGGCCCTGGGCGCCCTGGCGGAGCTGCGCCGCCAGGGACTCTCAGACGGTCACCGCTTGCGCTTGGGCAAGTATCAGTTCATCTATCGCGGGAACAGCTTCGATTTGGCGTCCTAGCGCCTGACCTCCCACGAGCTCAGTAAGCCTTGGAGCGATGCTTGATCGTAGAGGGCCGGGGCGGGCCATCTCCCCGGCCCCTCTACCTCACCCCTTCCCTCTACCTCACCCTGGCCCTCTCCGCAGGCGGAGAGGGTAGGGGTGAGGTACCCTCTCCGTTTACGGAGAGGGTTAGGGTGAGGTCTCACCTCCCCACCAGATCGCTGATGTCCCACAGCCTGATCGTCTTGTCAACGGAGCCTGATGCCAGTAGCCGCCCGTCGGGGCTGAACGCCACGGACCTGACATCGCTGGTGTGGCCGGAGAGGGTGCGCACTTCTCTGCCACTGGCCACATCCCACAGCTTGATCGTCCTGTCATAGGAGCCTGATGCCAGGAGCCGCCCGTCGGGGCTGAACGCCACGGAAGTGACATAGCTGGTGTGGCCCGTGAGGGTGCGCACTTCTCTGCCACTGGCCACATCCCACAGCTTGATCGTCTTGTCATAGGAGCCTGATGCCAGGAGCCGCCCGTCGGGGCTGAACGCCACGGAAAAGACCCAGTCGGTGTGGCCGGAGAGGGTGCGAACTTCCCGGCCACTGGCCACTTCCCACAGCTTGATCGTCTTGTCCATGGAGCCGGAGGCCAGGAGCCGCCCGTCGGGGCTGAACGCCACGGACCAGACAGCGCTGGTGTGGCCCGTGAGGGTGCCGGTGAAGATGAAGCGAATGGTGGCACTGAACGTTTGCGAGACATTCCCCGCCCGATCCCGCAGCTGGGCATAGACCGTCTTGAGGCCGTAAGAGCTTGATCCCCCAAAGCGAGTTAGGTCCCACGAGCGCGTGCTCTGAAAGCCCTCCCAATCAGACCAGGTCCGCCCGTCGTTGGAGAAGCGCATCTCGGCCACCCCGCTCAAGGGGTCGTTGGCGGTGATGCGCAACGTCACCGTGGGTGAGATTGTTGTAGCTGCCCCGTCGTTGATGGTGAGCGACCCCGTGGGTGGCTCGGTGTCAAGCTTAAGAGCCTTCTCGCACAAGCCCCCGCCCTGGTTGCCCCCAAAGTTCGCCGAGGTCACGCTGCCGGTGACCGTGGAGTCGGCATCGGCACGAACGCCACAGCCACCGTTGTCCCGCACAATGTTGTCACTCAGATCCGCTTGAGAAGCCCTGATGGTTACCCCATCCCCGCCGTTGCTCGTGATCGTATTGCCTGTGATGATCGCCCTGGAACCAAAGGCCAGCAAGAGGCCGTGGCTCTTGTTCCTGCTGATGAGATTTCCCCGAAGGGTGACCGTAAAAGAGCTGCGCGCCAGCAGGCCCTCAGCAGTGCTCTCCACAAAGGCGTTGTCGCTGAGCACAATGGTAGTGCTGTCTTCGATTTGGACCCCTTGGCCGCCCTTGACGGTGAACCCGCTCAGGGTGACCAGCTTTGTGCTCAGAATAGTCACGGTGCCCTGGATGGTCACTTTGTCCTTGCCTTCGCCTTGGAGCGTCAGGCGCTTGATGATCTGCAGGTTCTCTTGGTAGGTGCCGGCACCGACTTGAATGGTATCGCCCTCAGAGGCAGCGGTGATGGCTTGTTGGATCTTTGAATAGTGGCAGCCTTGAGGGCAGACGGTGATCGTCCTTTGAGCCAGACCGACGGGAGTACCTAGCCCCAGCCCAAGCACGAGCAGGGCGAGGGCAGCGAGCTTGAGCGGCCGAGAGCGCGTCATGGTGCCACCTCCTGCTGGGGCTGACCCTCTACCTCACCCGTTCCCTCTCCGCAAGCGGAGAGGGTTAGGGTGAGGTTCCCTCTCCGTTTACGGAGAGGGTTAGGGTGAGGTAAGGACCGCGGAGGGTCGCCCCTCGACCCCAATTCTAGCACAGCTCCCCCCTACCTTGACAAGACCCCCTCCACGCGGCGAAGAGATCCGGCCACCACCAGCAGAAAGATCTCAGCAGCAGCGCCACTTGACAAAAGTGGACTAATATGGTAGGATTTTTACGAGAACCCTCTCAGAGAGGAGCTGAGCGATGGCCAGCACGCTAGAGATCAAAGACCTGCACGTGAGCGTCGAAGGCAAAGAGATCCTCAAAGGGGTGACGCTCACCGTCAAGACCGGGGAGATCCACTCGATCATGGGGCCCAACGGCTCCGGCAAGAGCACGTTGGCGCTAGCATTGATGGGTCATCCCAAGTACGAAGTGACCAAGGGCGAAATTCTCTTCAAGGGACAGAATATCGTCGAGCTGGAGCCTAACGAGCGGGCGCGCTTGGGGTTGTTCTTGGCATTTCAGTATCCCCTGGAGATCCAGGGTGTGCCCCTGGGACGCTTCCTGTGGGCAGCGAAGAAAGCCCTCCTTGGGCAATCCCAAGATGGCCAGACCGACAAGAAAGCCGACGCCAAGGCGCTCTCGCAGTTCCGCAAAGAACTCCAAGAGAAGATGAAGCTCTTGAAGATGGACGAGTCGTTCGCGCAACGCTATCTCAACGTGGGCTTCTCCGGCGGTGAAAAAAAGCGCGCGGAGATCGTCCAGATGCACATCCTCAAGCCGGAGATCGCCATCTTAGATGAGACGGATTCGGGGTTAGATATTGACTCCGTGAAGATCGTCGCCGAAGCTGTCAATCAGCTGCGCGGGCCGGACTTCGGCGCGTTGGTGATCACGCACTATCAGAGGATTCTCAATTTCTTAAAGCCCGACTATGTACACGTCATGATTGATGGGCGCATTGTGCGCAGCGGCGATGAGAGCTTGGTCCACGAGCTTGAAGCCAAGGGCTACGATTGGCTGATGAACGAAGTGAAAGCCGAGGTGAGCTAGATGACTAAAAAGATCGAGGAAGTTCGCCATCTTGGGGAGAAGAAGCGCCCGGTAGAGAAAGAGCAAGCGGTCTACGACCGAGACTATTCGCGCTATGCGTTCAGCTATCCCACTGATAAATATAAATATGTGCTCAAGCCGGGGCTCTCCCGCGAAGTGATCGAAGAGATCTCAGCGATCAAGAACGAGCCCAAATGGATGCGCGAGTTCCGTCTCAAAGCGTACGAGATCTTCCTGAAGAAGCCCATGCCCACCTGGGGCGGCGATCTCTCTCAGATCAACTTCGACACGATCACGTACTACGCGACGCCGACTGATAAGGGGGCGCGCAGCTGGGAGGACGTCCCCGAGGAAGTCAAGAAGACATTCGATCGCTTGGGCATCCCCGAAGCTGAGCGAAAGTTCTTAGCTGGAGTCGGCGCGCAGTATGATTCTGAGGTCGTCTATCACTCGATTCGGGAGGATTTAGCGAAGAAGGGCGTGATCTTTCTCTCGATGGATGAGGGCTTACGCGAGTACCCGGACTTAGTGAAGGAATACTTTGGCACGGTGATCCCCCCGACGGACAACAAATTCGCGGCGCTCAATTCTGCTGTTTGGTCGGGGGGGTCCTTCATATATGTCCCCAAGGGCGTGCATGTGGAGATCCCCCTGCAGGCGTATTTCAGAATCAACGCGCCGCAGATGGGGCAGTTCGAGCGCACGCTGATTATCGCCGACGAGGGCGCACGCGTGCACTATATCGAAGGGTGCCTCCCCGGCGGCGAGCAAGTGAGCGTCGGCGACCGCTGGGTGAATATCGAGAGCTTAAAACCCGGCGATTACGTGATCGCCGACAACGGCGAAAAGGCCCGCGTGCGCGCCACGATGGTGCGCCGCTATCGCGGGGAGATGCTCACTATTAAGCCCATCTCACCGTATAATGCGTTCCGACTGACCCCAGAGCATCCCGTGCTGGTCGTGCGCCGCTCCCGCGTCCTCCAGAGACGCAAGCCCCGCAACGGCTGGCTCCCCGAAGTAGACACCGAAAAGCTCTTCACAGCTCAGCCGGAGTATGTGCCAGCGGGCGAACTGAGCGTGGGAGACTTCTTGGTCTTCCCCAAGGTGCAAGCCCACAACTATAACCCAAGATATTCCCCAGAGCTGCTCAAACTTTTGGGATATTATCTCGCTGAGGGCTCAGCGTTCGTACACAAGACCCTCAACGTGCCGGTGGTCAGCTTCTCGTTTGGCGCACACAAGAAGGAAGTCATCACCGAAGTGTGCGATATGATCACAAAGATCACGGGCAAGGACGCGTACGTCACTGAGCTTAAAGGGAGACACGCCGTCAATGTGACGGTCTATTCCCAAGAGCTCTTTGACGTGTGCACGAGCTCGTGCGGGACAGGGGCATCGAGCAAGCGCCTGAGTGATGAACTGATGGCCTTGCCTCCAGAGCAGATTGAGCCTCTGCTGACCGCGTATTTTGTAGGAGATGGCAACGTCTGTGACAAGGGCAACAGCGTGATGTACCGCGCGGCTACGGCCTCAGAGACGCTCGCGCAGCAGATCCAAGAGCTTTTGGCCCGCAAGGGCATCTACGTGAGCATTCACGTGCGCCCCGGCGGCGACGACACGATCAACGGCAGAAAGATTCATAGAAAAGATCAATACATCATCGTGTACACGGCCGACAAAGAGTGGAGCGAGATCCGCCAGACGGACAGATATTTCTTAGTACCCATCAAAGAGATCGAGCGCGCGCCCTATGACGGGTTCGTCTTCAATCTCGACGTTGAGGGGCCAAGCTCGTACTTGGTGCGCGGCTTTGCGGTGCACAACTGCACCGCGCCCATCTATTCCAAAGAATCGCTGCACGCCGCCGTCGTGGAACTCATCGCCAAGCGCGGGGCGCACCTGCGATATACGACCCTTCAGAATTGGTCCAACGACGTCTACAATCTCGTCACCAAGCGCGCCATCGCCTATGAAGACGCCACGGTAGAATGGGTGGACGCGAATATTGGGTGTTTGACAGCAGATACGAAAGTCTTTCTCAATCCGCGCGGGGCGGTCAATATCACTGAAGTCAAGCCCAACGATTGGATCTACGCCCTCGATCTCAACACGATGGAGATCGTCAAGCGCCCAGTGAAGGGCATTGTCTGCACGGGGGTCAAGCCCGTCTTCAAGCTCATTACAGAAAACTATCGAGAGATCAAGGCCACGGCGAACCATCCGTTCTTAGCCTTGCACCGCTCAGAGAAGCATTGGCACCTGGTGTGGAAGCCCCTGGAACAGCTCCAAGCTGGCGATTACATTGCGCTGAGTCAAGGGATGCCTGATGAAGGTAAGCCCTATCGAATAGATTATCAGCCCCAGTTGAAGCGTATCAAGGTCAAGCCACATCTCCCGCGCGAGACCACGGAAGAGCTGATGTGGCTCTTGGGGCTCTATCTGGGAGATGGGTTCATCGAGCGTGGGCCAAACGGCGCCCCAAGAAGAGTATACTTTGCTGTGCCAGAGGGCGATCCCGCTCGCTCTCGGCTCATTACCTTGCTCCGTCAGCTCTTCGCAGTAGATTGGAAGCCCAAAGGGATCAGCGTGACGGTCAATTCAGCGATCCTTGCGGATTTCTTGATCTCCGTGGGATTCTCAGGAACAGCCAAAGAGAAGCGCATCCCACGCTGGGTCTTTGGGCTGCCGGTACGTCAGAAGCTCGCGTTCATTGAGGGCTATCTCGATGCCGATGGCCATATCCGTCAGCATTATGGAAAAGACGGTCAGCTCTACGGGCAGCTGACGTTTGCCAGCTGCAATCGCGAACTCTTAGAAGATCTCAAACTTCTGATGATCTCCTGTGGGCTTAACCCCCTCAAGATTTCGAGTTACTCGCGAGAACGAGTGCTCTTGGGGCAGTACCAGAGCACGTACACGACGTACTACCTCAATCTGCCCTTGCGCGATCTAGAGATAATTCGGACTAAAGTGGCGCCGCGTCCTTCCGTCGAGTTTGTGAAGGTGCTCGCTATCGAACCCTTAGGGGAAGAGCCGGTTTACGACATCGAAGTCGAGGGCGCTCATAACTTCATTGCCAACGGCTTGATCGTGCACAACTCTCGCCTCACCATGAAGTATCCGTCGGTCTATATGGTGGGCAAGGGCGCACGAGCTGATATTCTCTCCGTAGCGTTTGCCGGCAAGGGCCAACACCAAGATACCGGCGGCAAAGCGATCCACGCCGCCCCGTACACGACATCAACGATCGTTTCCAAGTCCGTCAGCAAGGACGGCGGACGAGCGACCTACCGCGGCCAACTCGTCGTCGTCAAGGGCGCCCATCACGCCAAGTCCAACGTCCGCTGCGATGCCCTCATCCTCGATGAGTACTCGCGCTCCGATACGTACCCATATATCGAGATTGACGAAGACCAAGTGACCATCGGGCACGAGGCGACCGTGGGGAAGGTCGGGGACGATCAGATCTTCTATCTGATGAGCCGCGGGCTCTCCGAATCCGAAGCCCTCTCCATGATCGTGCTAGGGTTTATGGAGCCGTTTACGAAGACGTTACCGATGGAATATGCCATTGAATTCAATCGGTTGATCCAACTTGAAATGGAGGGCTCCGTTGGGTAGAATACTCATGACCCCTCTCCCCTCCTTACATGCCCAACCCCCCTCCTCCGCCCCGGAGAGGGGGGTCTTTTAAAGAGCTATGAGCACACTACAATCTCTTTCGCCAGAGGATATCGTGGAGCAAGCGGGGGCGCGCCGTGAGCCCCAGTGGCTGGTGCAGAGGCGCCTGGAAGCATGGGAGGCCTTTCAGAGGCTCCCTCTGCCCGAATCGCGCTATACGAAGATCCGCGGGCTGGAACTGAGTGAGTTCTCGCTGGCCCCTCGCAGCCCCAGCAAGGCCAGCGATTTTGCCAGCACGCGCGAGGCTGTCCATATACAACTCGACGGAGAAGCTCTCGTGACTCAGGTCCCTGAGGCCGTGCGCGCCAAGGGGGTCCTCTTCTGCGATCTGGCGACAGCCGTGCGCGAGCACCCCGACCTGGTGCAGCAGTATCTCTTCAAGGCAGTCTCGCCGCATGAGGACAAGATGACTGCCCTGGTGGGAGCGCTGGCGCACCAGGGGATCTTCGTCTATATTCCCAAAGGGACTGTGCTCGAAGAGCCCTTGCGATTGGTGTATTTGCTTGATGAGCCCGGCGTGGCTGCTCTGGCCCATCAGATCGTGGTGGTGGAGCCGCACAGCCGCGTGACGCTCATTGAAGAGTCGTACGCGAAGCACCCCCAAGCCGTCGGTGCCCATCTGCACGCGGCAATCTCCGAAGTCTACGTGGGCGAGGGAGCGCAGCTGCAATTTGGGGCTTTACAGAATTGGAACGAAGGGACGTTCAGTTTCGTGCGGCGCCGCGCCCAGGTGGGGCGTGACGCCAAGCTCCAGTGGACGATGGGGTGGCTGGGCGGACGCTTGACCATGAGCGCGGTAGAGAGTAGACTAGTAGGTCCTGGTGCAGAGATGGAGGACATTCAAGTGCTCTTTGGCTGTCACGCGCAGCATTTTGATCTGACCAGTGCTCTACGAAATATGGCGCCGCACGTCAAGGGCGAAATCCATATGAAGGGCGTCATGAAAGACCAAGCCCGCGCGGTGATGTACGGATTTATCAGGGTAGAGCGCGAGGCGCAGCAGTCCAATTCGTATCAGCTCGCTCAAGGGCTGCTGCTCAACGACGGGGCGCACTGCGACGCGATCCCCGGCTTAGAGATCGAAGCCAACGACGTGCGCGCGACGCACGGCGCTTCTATCGGGCCCATTGACGAAGAGCAGATCTTCTATCTGCAAAGCCGCGGCTTGGATCGCGAGCAGGCCAAACGGACCATCGTCGAGGGCTTTTTGACACCGACGCTGGAACGAATCCCCATCGGAGGGGTGCGCGAACGCTTCCATGCGTTTGTCGAGCAAAAATGGGATGAGCAGCCATGGTCGTCTCCGCAGACTTAGATTTTATCATCGAGCACTATAAGAATCCTCAGAACTTCGGGCATCTGGAAAACCCCGACATCGTGCATGAGGAGGGCAACCCCAGCTGCGGGGATCAGATCCGCATCGAGCTAAAGATTGAAAATAATAGAATCGCAGATGTGCGCTTCAGCGGCAAGGGCTGCGCGATCTCCCAAGCGGCCGCGTCCATCCTCACCGAGGAGATCAAGGGCAAGACGCTCGACGAAGTGAAACAGTTCGACAAGCAGAAGATGCTCGATCTGTTGGGGATTGAGCTGAGCGCGATGCGGCTCAAGTGCGCGCTCTTAGCTCTGAAAGTGGTCAAGGCCGGCATCTATGGGATCAAGGGGTGGCCAGGAGAAGACGATGAGGAAGATCAAGATCGCGACCGTCCATGAGCTTGCCCCTGGTCAGTACAAGAGCGTTGCAGTCGAGGGGGAGCGCATCGCGCTCTTCAATATTGACGGGAAGTTTTATGCGCTCAACGATGTGTGCACCCACGACGGGGGCACTTTGACGGGGGGGACTCTCCAGGGGTACATTATCGAGTGTCCTCGGCATGGGGCGCAGTTTGACGTGCGCACGGGGGCAGTCGTGCGCCTGCCGGCCTACGTCGGCGTGAAGACCTACCCCGTGTCTGTTGAGGGCGAGGATATCTTTCTCTCTGTGGAGTGAGTGACACCATGGCTCTCGATCCCAAGAGCATCAAGCGCGACTTTCCCATCTTCGCCCGCACTGTGCACGGCAAGCCCCTCATCTATCTGGACAACGCTGCGACGAGCCAGCGCCCTCAAGCCGTCATCAATGCAATCATTGAGTACTATCAGCGCTACAATGCCAACGTCCATCGCGCGGTGCACACGCTCTCGCACGAAGCCTCAGTAGCTTACGAAGAAGCTCACAAAAAAGCCGCGAAGTTCGTCAATGCGCGCTCGTGGCGCGAGATCGTCTTCACCCGCAACGCCACCGAAGCCATAAACTTAGTGGCGTACGCGTGGGGATTGCATAACCTCCAACCGGGCGACGAAGTGCTCGTGACGATCATGGAGCACCACTCGAACTTGGTGCCCTGGCAGATGCTCAGAGAGCTCAAGAAGATCCAGCTCAAGTTCTTAGATGTGACCGGCGAAGGACGGCTCAAATTAGATGACCTGCCCAAGCTCATCACACCGCGCACCAAGCTCGTGGGGATGATCTACGCGAGCAATGTGCTAGGGACGATCAACCCTGTGAGAGAGATTATTGCCGAAGCGAAAAAAGTAAGAGCGGTCACGGTTGTGGACGCGGCGCAAGCCGCCCCCCACATCCCCATAGATGTCCAAGCGTTGGGGTGCGACTTTCTCGCCGTCTCCGGGCACAAGATGCTCGGCCCCACGGGGATCGGCTTCCTCTACGGGCGCCGAGAGCTCTTAGAGACAATGCACCCGTTCTTGCACGGCGGAGATATGATCTCGACAGTAACAACAGAGAGCGTGACGTTCAACGAGCTGCCGTGGAAGTTCGAGGCGGGCACGCCCAATATCGCTGGGGGGATCGGGCTTGGGGCAGCGATTGACTATCTTTGGGCGTTGGGCGTCGAGAACGTCTACGCCCACGAGCAAAAGCTCTTAGCGTATGCGCTGGAGAAGCTCTCTCAGATTGACGACGTAGAGATCTACGGGCCCAAAGATACTCACGATCGTCTTGCGGTGATCTCGTTCAATCTGAAGGGCGTGCATCCTCATGATGTGGCGGGGATCTTGGACGAGGCGGGGATCGCGGTGCGCAGTGGGCATCATTGCGCGCAGCCACTCATGAGAAGACTTGGGATGGAGAACACCGCCCGCGCGAGCTTTTACATCTATAACTCCGAAGATGACGTGGACGCGCTCGTGGACGCGCTCAAGACGGTGCGTAAGCTCTTCGCTTAGCTTAATATCTCGCGGCACTCCCGCACAAAGCCCACCGTCAGCTTGACCGTGTGCTCAAAGTCGTCTAATCTCAACAGACTAAACTGCGAATGAATATAGCGGCAGGGCACCGAGAGCACGCCAGCCATGATTCCCCCGCGCGCCGTGTGGATCGCCCCGGCATCGGTGCCCCCATAGATGGGCAGCTTATATTGATAGGCGATCTTGAGCTTCTCCGCGATCCTCTCTAGCGCTTCTACAACGCGACGGCTGACCACAAGAGAGTTATCAGCGATGGTGATCGCCGGGCCCTTGCCCAAGGCGGTGGGCTGGCGCGCGGGAGGGACGCCAGGGACGTCTGCCCCGATTGTCCCTTCGAGAGCGAGCGCAACGTTGGGATTGATGCTATAAGCAGCGGCGCGCGCGCCGCGCAGCCCCGTCTCCTCCCCAATCGCAAAATTCCCCACGAGCGTCAGATTGAGATCTTCTTTCTGAAGCTCTTGCAGCGTGCGGATGAGGACAGCACAGCCGGCCCGGTCGTCAAACGCTTTCCCCCCGACAAGATCCTCGCTCAGCTGCTCAAACGGATAGTACGGCACAGCAGGGTCGCCCACGCGAATCCCCATCTTCTGGACTTCCTCCGCCGACGAAGCCCCAACGTCAATGAAGAGATCTTCGAGCTTGAAGGGCTTGTCGCGATCTTCGGGCTTGAGCACATGAGGCGGGACGCTCCCGATCACCCCGGTGATGAGCTTCCCCTGGCGCGTGCGGATCTTGACGACCTGAGCCGGGAGAATTCTTATATCCCAGCTGCCCAGGGTCGCAAAGCGCAGAAACCCCTTCTCTTCGATATAGCTAATAATTAAGCCGACCTCGTCCATGTGCGCGTCAAGCATCAGCGTAAAATCTGACTTGCCCTTGCGCGTGACGATGAGGTTCCCCAGGGGATCGACGCGCATCTCATCAACGAGGGGCCGAACAAGTTGAGCGATCACGTTGCGGACATCGTCCTCAAAGCCGGAGACGCCAAACGCCGTAGAGAGCTGCTCGAGGAGCTGAACGCTGCGAGAAGTTTCCATAGTGGGGATTATAACCGATACCGGCGGGGAGACTCAAATCTTTCTGAGCACAATCGCCGAATTGTGCCCGCCAAACCCAAACGAATTGGAGAGCGCGATCTCGACTTTAGCTGGACGAGCTCTGTTGGGAACGTAATCTAAGTCACATTCGGGATCAGGATTGTCTAAATTGATCGTGGGCGGCAACATCCCGCGATCGAGCGCCATCAATGTTGCAATCGCTTCGACCGCCCCCGCTGCCCCCAACAGATGCCCAATTTGAGATTTCGTCGAGCTGACCGCTAACTTATACGCGTGCGCACCAAAGAGCCGCTTGATCGCGCGCGTCTCGCTGACATCCCCCAGGGGGGTCGCCGTCCCGTGCGCGTTGATATAGTCAACTTCGTCGGGGCGGACACCGGCGCGCTCCAGCGCCATGAGCATCGCGCGTCGAGCGCCCTCCCCTTGCTCATCCGGGGCGGTAATGTGCCACGCATCGGCGCTCATCCCGATGCTCGCAAGCTCCGCGTAGATATAGGCCCCACGGGCGCGCGCGTGCTCGAGGCTCTCTAAGATCAGGATCCCCGCGCCCTCGCCCACGACAAAGCCATCGCGGTCTCTGTCGAATGGGCGCGAGGCTCGCTCCGGCGCGTCGTTCCGGCGCGAGAGCGCCCCCATCTGATCAAACCCCGCAAACGTCAACGGCAACGACACCGCCTCCGTCCCCCCGGCAATCATCACATCCGCGTAGCCGTAGCGAATCATATCCGCGGCTAAGCCCAAGGCGTGATTGGAGCTGGCGCACGCCGAGACGATCCCATAGTTTGGCCCACGCAACCCCCACTCGATCGAGATCTCCCCGGCTACGGCGTTGGGCATGAACGTGGGGATGAAGAATGGGCTGACGCGCCCCGGCCCCCGCTGCAGGAGAATATCATAATTTTCTGTGAGGGCCTCGATGTTGCCGATCCCCGTGCCGATGACCACCCCGATGCGATCGCGGTCCTCCTGAGCGAGCTTGAGAAGCCCATCCTCCAGGGCGAGCTTGGTAGCCGCCAGGGCCAACTGCGATGCCCGGCCCAAGCGCCGCGCCCGCTTCTTGTCCATAAACTGCAACGGGTCGAACTCCCGAATGTACGCCCCGATCTTCACGGGAATATCCGTGAGATTGACGATATCATCGATGCGCGTGACCCCGCTCTTGCCCGCGAGCAACCCCTCCCAAAAAGCTTCCTTGCCAATGCCAATGGGGGTGACCGCTCCAATCCCCGTGATGACTACGCGTCTGGGCTCACTCATAAACTTCAGCTATAATAACAGATGAGCGCGTGGTGGGCAAGCCCTCTTGCCGGTGAAGAGGCAGTCTGCTAATATGAATCCCGTTCTTCATACGAGGAGGAAGGAGCGTATGGAGCTTCCGAAAGCTTACGACCCCACAGAAGCTGAGGAGAGATGGTACGCCTTCTGGGAAGCGCATCACTATTTTGACGGCAACGTCAACCCCACGCGAAAGCCCTTCGCGATTGTGATCCCTCCTCCCAACGTGACCGGAGAGCTGCACATCGGCCATGCGCTCAACAACACCCTGCAAGATATCGTGATCCGCTACAAGCGCATGGACGGGTATGAGACGTGTTGGTTCCCGGGGACAGATCATGCGAGTATCGCGGTGCACGTCTTGATCGAGCGCGGGCTGGCCAAGCGCCAACTCGATGACCTCCTGCAGCAGATTGGCTACCCCCTCCCCCCGGAGAAGCGCCCGCTCACCCGCTATGATCTGGGGCGGGAGTATTTTATCAAGCTGGGCTGGGCATGGAAGGAGCGCTACGGCGCGCGGATCCGTGAGCAGCTGCGCGCTCTGGGATGCTCATGCGATTGGAGGAGAGAGAGCTTCACGCTCGATGAGGCGCGCTCGCGCGCTGTGACCGAAGTGTTCGTGCGGCTCTATGAGGAGGGCTTTATCTATCGCGGGGATCGGCTGATCCATTGGTGCCCCCGCTGCCAGACGGTGCTCTCTGATCTTGAGGTCGAGCACGAGGAAGTCCAAGGACAGCTCTATTATATTCGCTATCCCTTGGCCGATGGCCAGGGGTTTGTCACCGTGGCCACGACCCGCCCCGAAACGATGCTCGGGGATACTGGGGTCGCGGTGCACCCGCAAGACGAGCGCTACCAAGAGCTCATCGGGAGGTTTGTCATCGTGCCCTTGGTGGGGCGGAAGGTCCCCATCATCGCCGACGACGCCGTGGATAGGGAGTTTGGCACGGGCGCGGTCAAGGTCACCCCGGGACACGATCCCACAGACTTTGAGATCGGGCGACGCCACGGGTTGAAGATCATCAATATCTTCAACAAAGACGCGACGACCAACGAGCACGCCGGGCCGTACAAAGACCTCGATCGCGTGGAGGCGCGGCGCCGCGTGGTGGAGGACCTGAAAGCCCAAGGGCTTCTGGAGCGCATCGAGCCGCACGTCCACGCCGTGGGCCATTGCCAACGGTGCCATACAGCCATCGAGCCGCTCCTCTCCACCCAGTGGTTCGTGCGGATGAAGGAGCTGGCCGAGCCGGCCATCCGCGTCGTCGAATCGGGAGAGATTCAGTTCATCCCGGAGCGCTGGACCAAGGTCTATTTCGATTGGATGAGAAATATCCGCGATTGGCCGATCTCGCGGCAGCTGTGGTGGGGGCATCGCATCCCGGCATGGCACTGCGCCGACTGCCAGGGGATCACCGTGGCGCGAAACTCTCCGCCGGCATGCTCTCGCTGCGGCTCGAAGAATATCGCTCAAGACGAGGACGTCCTCGACACATGGTTCAGTTCGGCGCTCTGGCCCTTCTCGGTGATGGGCTGGCCCGACGATACCCCCGAGCTGCACTACTTCTACCCCACGCAGCTCTTGAGCACCGGGCACGATATTATATTCTTCTGGGTGGCGCGGATGATCATGATGGGGCTGCATTTTATGAAGAAGATCCCGTTTGAGCGCGTCTTCTTCCACCCCATCATTAAAGATGAGCGCGGCCAGAAGATGAGCAAGTCCAAGGGGAACGTCATCGACCCCTTGGAGATGAAGAAGAAGTACGGCATGGATGCGCTGCGGCTGACGCTCGCGGCGCTCTGTGCCCAGGGGAAAGAGATGCGGCTTTCGGTCCACGACATCGAGGGGTACAAGAAGTTCTTGAATAAGCTCTGGAATGCGGCGCGCTTCGCCCTGATGAATCTGGACCTCTCCCCCGGCCCCTCCCCTCAAGAGGGAGGGGAGCCTCCCCTCTCCATGTCGGGGAGGGGTCTGCCCCTCGAAGATCGTTGGATCCTCTCGCGCTTGAGCCGCACCATCGCCCAGACGCGCGAGAGCCTCGAGCGCTACGAGTTCAACCAGGCAGCCAAGGGCTTATATGATTTTGTTTGGCACGACTTCTGCGATTGGTATCTGGAGATGATCAAGCCCCGGCTCTACGGGAAAGACCCACAAGCCCGAGCGCAAGCGCAACGCGTGCTGCTCCTCGTGCTCACGGATATAGTGAAGCTCTTGCATCCGTTCATTCCGTTCATCACCGAAGAGATCTGGCAGCGCTTGCCCCACAAAGAATCGGAGAGCGTGATGATCGCGCCGTACCCACAGGCTCATCCCGACTGGCTCGACGAACAGGCCGAGCAGACTATGCACACGCTCCAATCGCTGATCACCGCGATCCGCACGATTCGCTCCGAGATGAAGGTGCCTCCCCAAAAGCGCGCCAAAGTCTTCATCAAAGCCGAAGATCCTCGCATCGCCCAGCTGGTGCACGAGTATGCGGTCTTCTTTGAGGAGCTCGCTCAGACGAGCGAAGTGCTTGTCGGCCCGACCATCGAGCGCCCCAAGAGCGCGCCCCGGATGGTCTTGGAATGGGCGGAGGTCTTCGTCTCGCTCGAAGGGGTGCTTGATCTTGAGCAGGAGCGAACGCGCTTGCGCCAGGAGCTCGCGGAGGCGCGCGCAGCTCTTGAGGCGACGCTTCGCAAGCTCGATAACCCCGAGTTCCTCGAGCGTGCCCCCGCTGCCATCATCGAGAAGGAGAAGCGCAAGGCCCAAGAATTCAAAGAGAAGATCGAGCGCTTGGAGCAGAACCTCCAGCTCTTGCAGGACTAGCATTGTGGACCAAGCCATCGCGTATCTGAAACAGCTGCCACATACGGAAGTGAAGCCCGGCTTGGAGCGCATTCAAGCTCTCCTTGAGCGCGTGGGCAACCCCCATGAAAGACTGCGAGCCGTGCACATCGGAGGTACCAATGGGAAGGGCTCAGTCGCCGTGATGATCGCGAGCGTCTTGCAGCGCGCCGGGTATCGCGTCGGGCTGTATACGTCGCCCCATCTGATCAGCTATTGTGAGCGCATCCAGATCAATGGAGCCCCAATCGCCGAAGATGAGTTCGCCCATATCGCTGATGAGCTGATGCCCATCGCTGACGCGATGGCCGATAAGCCCACACAATTTGAGTTCATGACCGCGCTGGCGTTTCTGTACTTTCTCCGTCAGAAGATAGATATCGCCGTGATCGAAGTGGGCCTGGGCGGGCGGTTCGACGCGACCAACGTCATAACCCCGATGGTGGGTGTGCTCACCAACGTCGAGCTTGATCATATGGATCTGTTGGGGGAGACTCTTGAGCAGATCGCTTGGGAGAAAGCGGGGATCGCCAAGAGAGGCGTGCCCCTGGTAACGGGGGAGCGAAAGCCGAACGCTCTTGAGGTCATAGCGCGGGAGTGCGCGGCGGTGGGAGCGCCGCTTATCCCTGCTCGCCAGCGGGTACGACGAACAGATTTTACTTGGGAGTACCAGGAGTTTGAAGTCTGGGGTGAGGGCAAGGTGAGGATGAAGCTGTTGGGGGGCTACCAACGTGAGAATCTCAACGTAGCCCTCGAAGCCCTCGAGGTGTTGCGTCAGTCTCTCAAGATCCCCCACGAGGCGCTCGTGCGAGGGCTGGAACAAGCCTCCTGGCCTGGGCGGTTTGAAGTCGTTCAGAGAGAGCCATATATTATTCTGGACGGGGCGCATAATCCCCACGCGGCAAGAGCGCTCAGGGAAGACGTGCGACGATATCGCGAAAGATATGCTCTTCACAAGAGCGCATTGCTTTTCGGTGTCCTCAGGGATAAAGCGTATCAAACGATGGCGGAGATACTCTTCCCCGACTTTGACGAGATCGTTTTGGTGAAGCCGGACTCCCCGCGGGCGCTCGAGCCTAGTGCGCTTCTCTCCTTGGCGCCTGCGGCGAAGATCTGCGACACTATCTCAGAGGGATTGGATGTAGCCCGTGCGAGCGGGGTAGAGTTGATCTGTGTGACCGGTTCGCTGTACGTCATTGGAGCTGCGAAGAGGCTCTTTCTATGAAAGATCTCATCCCTCGGACGATCACCGCGGTAGTCACGATCGCGATTGTCGTAGCCACGCTGCTGGTGGGGGCACTGTGGCGGAGCATCTGGCCGGTGGCGCTGCTGGGAGCGTTTGTCGTGGGGGTCGCGTCGTGGGAGTACCTGCAGCTGTTGGAGCGCAACGGCATCTTTCTGAATCGCTTGGCTTTTGTCAGCTCGGCCGTGCTCGTGATCTTGGCCTACGGGACGCCGGAGGCGGCGTTCGGCGATCTGGTGCTGTGGGCGGCGCTCGTCTTCCCCATTGCCCTCTATCTCTTCGATCCCGATGCGCTGAGAAAGATCCTCGCGACGATGGGGGGAATTATCTATATTCCCTATCTGTTGCACTTTATCTATCCCCTCTATCGGGTGGAGGGTGGGGCTGTCTATGGGCTGCTGGCGCTGGCGCTCGTGTGGGGGTATGACATCGGGGCGTATCTGGCGGGCTCGGCGTGGGGAAGGAGTCCATTAGCCCCAACGATCAGCCCGCGCAAGAGCTGGGAGGGCGTTGCTGGAGGGTTTGTGCTCTCGTTGACTGTGGCCGCCCTCGCACCGATCTGGCAGGATTGGTGGGCCTCCACGCCGCACATGATCGCGTTGGCAGGGATCACCAGCGCGTTGACGCAGTTGGGCGATCTCCTAGAGTCGCGCTTGAAACGCTTCGCGCACGTCAAAGATGCCGGGGGCCTGATGCCCGGCCACGGCGGGCTCCTCGACCGAATAGACGGATTGTTACTCGCGATCCCTGCGATCTATTTCTACTTTCGGTTCGTGCTCCAATGGGTCTGAAGCGTCTCAGTCTCAAGGCTAAATTTATCGGGGCGTTTGTGGGGTTCACGGTGCTCTTCGCCGCGATCTTCGGAGGTATTGCGGCGTATCGGATGGCCTACGAGCTGGACGAACAGTTTGTGGAGCGGGCCGAGAGCCTGGCCGAACACATCGCTGCCGAAGCCGAACGAACGATTGCGTTGGGAGGGCCGCAAAATCTCTCGGCGATGCTTGAAGGGATCGTGGGCGAACAGGTGCTCTACGCCCAGATCGTGCAGACGCGCGCCTTCCTCGGCACTGAAGAAGTGCGCGTCGAGCCTCCTATCGTCCTTGCGGAAAAGAAACAGAGCGCCCTCGAGCTTCCTCCAGAGGGGTCTACAGGGCTTGAGCGTGGGCGCCTGCCCGACGGCACAGCGTTTCTCGATCTGAAGCGCCCGTGGAAGTTGGGCTATGTGCGTCTGGGAATCTCGCTCGAATATATTGCCGACGAGGTGCGCTTGGATCTATGGATCGTTGCGGGGGTGAGCGCAGCGTTGGTGCTTTTGGGGACGCTCTCTGCGTTCTGGCTTTATCGCTCGATCTTGAGCCCCTTGGAGCAGTTAGCCCTCTCCGTGCGGGCGTTTGGGCAGGGGGACTTTCGCGCGCGGGCCAAGCTGCGCACCCATCAAGAGCTCGAAGCCCTTGCCCATGAGTTCAATCGCATGGCCGACTCCATCGTGCAGATGAAAGAAGAGCTTGAGCGTTCCAGCCGCGCCAAGTCCGAATTTCTCACGATCATGGGGCACGAATTGCGCACGCCCCTCAACGCGCTCTTGGGGCACGCGCAGCTATTGGGCGAGCAGCTTGAAGGCACGTTAAACACAGCCCAGCGCGAGCGCCTTGCGGCCATCTTGCGAGCCGGGGAGCATCTGTCGGAGCTCTTAGAAAACGTCCTGAGGTTTGCGAAATTGGAGATGGGCCAAGAGCGCCTCGTGCGCGAACCCTGCGATGTCACAACAGTCGTCCAAGAGGCGCTCAGCAGCGTGCAAGCGTTGGCGGCTCAGAAGGGGATCGAGCTGCGCTTCCAGCCCATCGAATCTGTGCAGATTCGAGCGGATCGCACCAAGCTCCGCCAGATTCTCATCAATCTTCTGATAAACGGGATCAAGTACACGGACCGGGGGTTTGTCGAGGTGCGCGTCGAGCGATATGATAGCGCAGTGCGCTTTACGGTGCGCGACAGCGGGCGCGGGATTGCTCCAGAAGACCAGAGTCAGCTCTTCCAGCCATTCACGCAGCTCTCTCGGACGCGCTCCAGCGAGGGGCTGGGCCTGGGCTTAGCCATCGTGAAGCGCTACGTCGAGATGCACGGCGGACAAGTCTGGGTGGAAAGTCAAGTAGGCCAAGGAAGCACGTTTTCCTTCACGATCCCCTATGAAGATCTTGATCGCTGACGACGACGCCGACTCCCGCGAGATCCTCAAGACGTATTTGGCTGCCAAGGGCCATCAGATCGTGCTTGCCGCCGACGGCGCCGAGGCGCTCAAGCGGTTCACAGACGAGCGGCCCGATCTGGTCTTATTAGATATTATGATGCCCAAGCTCGACGGCTGGGAGGTCTTGCATTACATTCGGGCGGCGGGCCGCACGCCCGTGCTGATGATCACGGCCAAAGATGCGACCGATGAGATCGTCAAAGCGCTCTCCGAGGGAGCCGATGATTATATCGTCAAGCCCCTCAAGCTCCGGGAGGTAGAGGCGCGCATTCTTGCCGTGATGCGCCGTGTGCAGCCGCCGGAGCGCTGGCGCGTCGGCGAGCTCGAGATTGATGACACTCAAAAGTGCGTACGGCTCCGAGGGAGAGAAGTCGCGCTCTCCCCCAAAGAGTACGAGCTTTTAAAGCTTCTGGCGTCGCAGCCGGGACGGGTCTTCTCGGACGAAGAGATCATTCGGCACGTCTGGCCGGAAGGAGGGCTGGCGTCCTCGACAGACGTGAGACGCTATATCTATCTCCTGCGCCAGAAAATCGAAGCCGACCCCAAGAACCCCACACTCGTGCTCACGGTGCCAGGGTTTGGGTATAAGCTCGCCGCCTGACTTTCACCATTTTTTCACCAAGATTTCAACAGATTTTCTCGTCGCTGCTATCGCTTCGTCACCCCTGAAGGTGTAGACTCACTCCGTCAAGAAACATCCCGAAAGGAGTGAGCATGACGAACATCCATCCCATAGTCGTACACTTCCCGATTGCGCTCTTCATCACCGGGTTGGTGATTGACGTGATCGGGCATCTCTTTCAGAAAGAGACCGCGAAGAAGATCGGGCTGGTGCTCGTGATCTTAGGGGCTGTGGGGGCTCTTGCGGCAATGGTCACAGGGAATTTCGCCGAGGAACAAGTCGAGGACAAACTGAGCAGAGCCGGCGAACACGTCTTAGATCGTCACGAGGACCTGGGCAAGCTTACGGCGTATCTGTTGTTAATCGTCGCCGCGATCAGGGCGTTGATCGCCACGGGCTGGCTCAATCGCTGGCGTTTCGTAGCTGGTGCGGCCTTAGCGATCTATCTGATCGCTGGGGTGATCGGGCTGGGCACGTTGACCGTAACGGGGTACTACGGCGGCGAGCTGGTCTATCGCTACGGCGCCGGAGTGCAGCTCTCTCAGCCGATAGGAGAGCAGCAGGGTGAAGGGCTGCCCCCGCCACCGCATGACGATGATGACAAGTAATTTCTAGCGGAGGAGGTCTCTCGCTATGAGGGCGTTTGTGCGTGTCGGGTTGTTAGCGGTGTGGATCGGGTTAGCGTGGGGGAGTTGGGCGTGGGCCCAGCAGGCTCCTATCACCGGGACGGTCGTGCAGCTATGGTGGGCCAAAGACGACCTCTTCGTCCAGTTGGATACCAATAACGATACCCGTGCGGATCTCTTAGTCAAGATCGAGCACAAGACCCAAATCGTGGACGTCAATAATAAGCCGTTGCCCTTGAGTGCGATCGTCATCGGGGTCACGCTCACCGTTACCCACTATGAGTGGGACGACGACGGCTACTATGAAGCGTATCGGGTGGTCGTAGGAGCAGCAAGCCCAGGGCAGTCTCCGCCAGCGCAGCAGCCCATCAAAGGCACGGTGCTCCAGACTTTCAAGTTCGGCGATGACTTCTTCGTCGCCCTGGACATCAACAGCGACAACCAACCGGACATACGAGTCAAGATCAAGAGCCGCGCGGTCGTCACCGACCCCGCGGGAAACAGCTTGCCCCTCGACGCGATCAAGCCGGGCGTAGTAATAACCCTGATCGCTTACAAGCTTGACGATGAGGGCTATTACGAGGCCTGGCACGTGATCGTGGGAGAGGCTGCGGCTCCGACGCTTCAGCCCCTCGTGGGCATCGTCCTCGAAGTGCTCTCGTTGGGGGACGATCTCTTTGTGCGGCTTGATGCCAACGGCGACGGCAAAGAAGACTTTCCTGTCAAAATCAGCAAGAGCGCCCAGATCGTAGACCTGCAGGGCAAACCTCTCGATCGCTCGAGCATCGTCAAGGGGGTGAGATTGACCATCACACAGTACGAGCTTAAAGACGGCTACTACGAAGCTAAGCGTGTCATCGTCGGATAAGGCCAATCATACTATGCACAAGGAGTGATGCTTATGAAGTTCGCCAAAGTTTTTACTATCGTCGGGCTGATGGTAGCGGCGCTGGCCATGACGAGCTGGGCCAGCGGCAACGAAGTGAAGGGGACGCTCAACGCCGTGGACGTCGCCGGGATGACGGTCACGGTCAACAATCAAGTCTACTCTGTGAGCGCCAACGTCACGGTCAAGGTCAAGAACCAGGGCTATATTCCGTTCAGTCAACTGCCCAACTACGTGGGCCAGTGGGTGGAGCTGAAGCTCACCGCCCAGGGGCTGGCCTACAAGATTGAAGTGAAGGGCAGCGCTGGGAAGCCCGGCAAGGGCGGGCAGCTCAAGGGCGCGCTGCAAGCCGTAGATGTTGCTAATCGCACGATTACCGTGAACGGCCAGACGCTCAGCGTCAGCGCCAACGTCGTCATCGAGGTTAAGCAGGGCAAACAGAAGAGCTATATCCCGTTTGAGCAGTTGCCCAACTACCTTGGCAAGCTTGTTGAAGCCAAGTACGACGTCAACCAAGTCGTCTACAAGATCGAGGTAAAGATGTAGCCCACCCTCTCCCTATAGCCCTACCTGCCCTGGCGGAGCCCCCCATGAGAATTTGGGGGCTCCGCTCTTCTTTGCATCTGAGTCCATAATAGAGTATAACCTTAAAGCATCATGGCTGATCCAATCGTTCGGGTTGAGAATCTCTCCAAGTCTTTTGATGGCACCAAGGCCGTAGATGGCGTCAGCTTCACCGTCAATAAGGGCGAGATCTTTGGGCTCCTCGGCCCCAATGGCGCCGGCAAGACCACGCTTATTCGCATGATCTTGGGGATCTTTCAGCCCGATTCGGGAGAGATCAGATTCTCGTTCTCGCCCGATGGAAGATTGCTCCCGGCACGCGTGGGGTATCTTCCCGAAGAGCGCGGGCTGTACGACAACAGAAGAGTCTGCGACACGCTCGTCTTTCTTGCGAGCCTCAAGGGCATGGACGCGCGGCTCGCGCGCGAGCGCGCTTTCCTATGGCTCCAGCGCCTCCAGCTCGAGCGATATTTTCATCGCCCCATCCGCGAGCTCTCTAAGGGGATGCAACAGAAGATTCAGTTCGTCGCCGCGATCTTACACGAACCCGACTTCGTCATCTTAGATGAGCCGTTCGCGGGGCTTGATCCGGTCAATCAAGACGTCTTCCGTGAGCTCATTCAAGAGCTCAAAGCTCGCGGGACCACTATTCTCTTGTCGGCCCATCAGATGCACCTGGTCGAGGACTTAGTAGATCGCATCTTTCTCATCAACAAGGGGCGGCAGATTCTCTACGGGGAGCTTCGCGAGATCAAGCGCAACTGGAAAGAAGATTGGGTGACGCTCGTCTTTCGCGGCGACGGCGAGATCCTCAAAAATAGCCCTCTAGTGAAGTCAGCTCAGATTGAGGACGGCCGCGCGCAGCTCACTCTGCGAGAGGGCGTGCGTCCTGAAGAGTTTTTCGCCGAAATCTCAGGGAAGATCGAGATCGAGGAGATCGCGATTCGCAAGCCCCCATTGCATCATATCTTTGTGGAGCTGGTGACCTCTCCCCTGGCCCCTCCCCGACACGGGGAGGGGGAGTTTCCCCACCCTCACCCCCAGCCCCTCTCCCCTCCGAGGGAGAGGGGAGCAGAGGGGTGAGGGGGCTTGGGGTCGGGGGTTAGGTTCTAAGGGGGGAACCATGTGGACCGTAGCGCGCTGGGAATTCGTACAGAACCTCAAGAGCAAGGCGTTTCTCATCGCGACCTTCGTCGCACCGATCTTTTCGCTCAGTCTCATCGCCCTGGTGATCGTGATCGCGCGCACGGCTGAGAGAAGCCCAGAGACCCGCCTTGCGGTGATAGATCGCGCTGGGGTCTTCGCTGAGCTGAGCGAACAGCTTCGCGGCTCAGATTATAAGATCGTGCTCTTCAAGGGCTCAGAGTCTGAGCTGCCCGCGCAGATGCAGCGTGGTGAATTTGATGGATATCTTTTCATTGAGTCAGATTTCTTTGAGACTCGTCAAGCGCGCTACGTCCCCAAGTCTCGTCAGACGTTGGGCATCAATATTCAAGAGCTACGTTCTCAAGGGGTACCGCGCCCCGTGCGCGAGGCGCTCTCGCAGATTGTACTGCGCTATGAACTGCAGCAGCTTGGGCTTTCCCCAGAGCGCGCAGCCCAGCTCAGCCAAGGGGTTCAGATCACTGTTCAAGCTGCTCCCGAAGCCGCAATGGAGCAGCTTCGCGCCGGGGTCACCGTCGGCGTGGGGTTTGTGATCATTCTGCTCTTGCTCTTTATCACTATGAATTCGATCACGTGGATCATGTACGGGGTAATCTCGGAGAAGCGCAACCGTGTCGTCGAGCTGGTGCTCTCCTCGATCCGCGCGCGAGATCTTATGGCCGGGAAGATTGTGGGATTGGGGGGCTTGGCTCTCCTGCAAGCGCTCATCTGGGCTGTCGTGGGCTTGACGATAATTTTTATCGGTGGGCCGTTGGTGGGGCTGCCGACTTCCGTGATAAGCTTAGCGATCTTACCCTTCTTGGCGTGGGAGAAGGTTCTCTTATATTTGGTGTACTTTGTGCTGGGGTATCTCTTCTTAGCGTCGCTGACGGCTGCTGTGAGCGCCACGCTGAGCGACGATCTGCAGAGCGCAAGCTCTTTTGGGATGTCGTTGGTCTTTCTGCCTCCGATCTTGCCCGTGATGCTCTTCTCGTTGGTCTTGAGCAACCCTGACCATATCGCGCTGAGGATTATCAGTTTCTTCCCGCCGTCCACGCCGGGGATGATGATTCTGCGCACTGCGGTGAGTGCCGTGCCGTGGTGGGAGATTCTCCTCTCAGTGATAGTCTTAGCAACAGCGACCTATGGGATGATGCGTCTTGCGGGGAAGATCTTTCAGATCGGGATTTTGATGTACGGCAAGTCCCCGACGCTCAGAGAGCTCTGGAGATGGGTGAGACTTGCACGTTGATGGGGATTCCAAAGAGAGCTATACTCATCAGCAGGGGAGGTTATGACAGCTTCATTGAAGGCAGAGATCCAAACAGCTGTAGAGATTCTGAAAGCGTATGGAGCCAAGCGAGTGATATTGTTTGGTTCTGCTACTCGCTCTTTGGCCAGCCCACAGGATATTGATCTAGCCTGTGAGGGGCTCCCCCCAGCTCGTTTCTTCGAGGCCCTAGGCAAGCTGCTCTCTGCTCTGTCTATCCCCGTTGACCTTGTTGACCTTAAAGAAACAAAGCTGAGCCCCTCTCTGCAGCAGCGTATTAGACGTGAAGGGGTTCTCCTCTATGAAGCGCGCTGAGTGGCTGGTGTTGCAAGCCGAGATCGAAGCAGACCTCAAAGATCTTGCTCAGCTTGTGCGCGAGATCGAAGAAACAGCTCGGGCTCTGCCCCCTGAGCCTTCTCATAGAGATAAAGCTGCCCTGGGTGCTTTTGTTCATAGCTTCTACAACGGCATAGAAAACATCCTGAAGCGCCTGGCTCAAGAGATAGATCATAGTATACCCGTTGGAGAGGGATGGCACCGAGCGTTACTACGGCGTATGGCTACGGAAGTCCCTGGAGTTCGACCGGCTATCTTGCAGTAGGAGACGGCAGAGGCCCTCGAACCCTACCTTGGATTTCGCCATTTCTTCAGACACGCTTATACCTTCCACATCGAGTGGGAGAAGCTTCAGCCACTTATTGAGAAAGTAGGAGAGGTTTTTGAAAGAGTCCGTAACGATCTCGAAAGATTCTTCATCGCCCAGGCCTGATGTACGGCAAGTCCCCGACGCTCAAAGAATTGTGGCGCTGGATGAAGACCTAGCGCAGTTCCTCGTCAAGCTGTCTAAGGAGCTCTTGCGCCCTCCGTGAGAGATTCTTGGGCACCTCCACCTTCACCGTGACATACTGATCGCCCTTGCCCCAGCTCTGCAGATGAGGAATCCCCTTCCCCGCAAGCTTGAACGTCTCCCCTGGTTGCGTCCCCGCGGGAATCGTCAATTCTTCTTCGCCGTAGAGCGTGGGGACCTTCACGCGCGCCCCTAACGCCGCTTGGGTAAACTTAATGGGCAGCTCGACGTAAATATCATCCCCCTTGCGCTGGAAGATCGGATGCGGGCGCACCTCGACCGTAATATAGAGATCTCCCGGCGGCCCGCCCTCCAGCCCAGCGTTCCCTTCACCCGCAAGGCGCAACCGCGAGCCCGTGTCCACCCCCGGCGGAATCTTGACCGAAAGCTGGCTCTCCACTTTGACCCGCCCGGAGCCGTGACACCGCCGACACGGGTGCTCTATGATCTCCCCGGTCCCGCCACAGCGCGCGCACGTGCGAATGTTCACAAAGCTCCCCAAGAGCGTCTGCTGACGATACTGAATCTCCCCGCGCCCGTGGCAGTCGGGGCACACCGTGCGCTGCGTCCCCGGCTCCACGCCGCTGCCACGACAGACATCGCACACGATATATCTGGGCACGGTGAGCTTCATCTGGGCGCCAAACGCTGCGTCTTCGAGGTTGATCCTCAAGCGATACTCTAAGTCTTCACCGCGCTGGGCGCGGCTGCGCCGCCGCTCGCGCGTGGTGCGCGTGCGCAGCCCCTCCCCAAAGAACATATCAAAAATATCTTCAAACGCTGAGCCGAACCCGAACTCTTCGAACGCCTCGCGCGCCCGCCGGAAATCTCTCAAGTCAAAATCGAAGCGCTGCTCCGGCCCCACGTGGCCGAAGCGATCGTACTGGGCGCGCTTGTCGGGATCGCTCAGGACTTCGTAGGCCTCCGCGATCTCTTTAAACTTTTCGGGGTCGCCACCCTTGTCAGGGTGGTACTTCTTCGCTAACTGCCGAAAGGCTTTTTTGATCTCGTCCTGGGAGGCCGTGCGCGGCACTCCCAGGACCTCATAGTAGTCTCGCTTGGCCATAGCTTACTTGTCGTCTTTCTTCTCGTATTCCGCGTCGATGTAGTCCTTGCCGTCGGAGGCGCGCTCGGAGCTGCCAGGCGCGCTCGTCCCGCTCGCTTGGTAGAGCTCGCGCCCCAGCTCTAAGCTCACCTCTTCGAGCTCCTTCATGAGCTGGCGGATCTCCGCGATGGGGGCTTGCGCCTTGAGCTTCTCTTTGAGGGCATCCGCAGCGCGCTGGATGCGCTCGCGCGTGGCTGCGCTCACCCTGCTGCCGTGCTCCCGCAACGCCTTCTCGGTCACATAGACCATGTGATCCGCGCGGTTGCGCGTCTCGACTTCTTCAGCGCGCCGACGGTCCTCCTCTTCATAGCGCTTCGCTTCCTCTTGCATGCGCCGGATCTCCTCGTCGCTCAAGCGCGATTGCTCTTTGATGACGATGCTCGCGGACTTGCCCGTGGCTCTGTCTTTCGCGGTCACATGCAAGATGCCGTCGGCGTCAATGCTGAACGTCACGTCAATCTGGGGGACGCCGCGCGGTGCCGGGGGGATTCCCGTCAGTTGGAACCGCCCCAAAGATTTATTATCCGCGGCGAACTTGCGCTCCCCTTGCACAATGTGGATGTCCACGGTCGTCTGGAAATCCTCGGCGGTGGTGAACGTCTTGGTGCGCTCGACGGGGATAGTCGTATTGCGCTCGATGATCGGGGTAGCAATGCCGCCGAGCGTCTCGATGGAGAGCGTCAGTGGGGTCACGTCCAAGAGCACGATCTCATCGACTTCACCGGCGAGCACGCCCGCTTGGATCGCCGCGCCCATAGCCACGACTTCATCGGGATTGATCTCTTTGTTGATCTTGGCTGAGCCGAACATCTCGGCGACGCGCTCTTGCACCCTGGGCATGCGGGTGCTGCCGCCCACGAGCACCACTTGGTGAATGTCTTTGGGCGAGAGCTTGGCGTCGCTCAGCGCCTGATTGACGATCTGAATTGTCCGCTCGACGAGATCGTCCGTGAGGGCTTGGAACTTGGCGCGGGTGAGCCTCCTCTCGAGGTGCTTGGGCCCTCGAGCATCAGCAGCGATATAGGGGAGGCTAATGAGCGTCTCCGACTTGAACGAGAGCTCTTTCTTGGCGGCTTCGGCGGCGTCCTTGAGGCGTTGCAGCGCCGCCAGATCCCTCGATAGATCGATGCCCGTCTCCGCCTTGAATTCTGCGATTAGCCAGTCAATGATACGCTGATCGAAGTCCTTGCCACCTAGATAGGTGTCTCCAGAAGTTGACTTCACTTCGAAGACACCATCGCCGATCTCCAAGATCGTCACGTCGAACGTCCCGCCGCCCAGGTCATAGACCAAGATCGTCTCGTCCTTCTCTTTGTCCAGCCCATACGCGAGCGACGCTGCGGTGGGCTCGTTGATGATGCGCATGACTTCGAGCCCCGCGATCTTGCCCGCGTCTTTGGTCGCCTGGCGCTGCTGCTGATTGAAATACGCCGGGACGGTGATCACGGCTTTGGTGATCTTAAAGCCGAGTTTTTCTTCGGCGTCCTTCTTGAGCTTCTGCAGAATCATCGCGGAGATCTCCTCGGGGGTATATTCTTTTGTCGTCCCCCCGACGGTGATCCGCACGCGATAGTCCGTGCCCATCTTGCGCTTGATCTCTTGGATAGTGCGTTCGGGGTTGAGAACAGCCTGGCGCTTGGCCAGCGTCCCCACGAGGCGCTCCCCGGTCTCAGTAAACGCGACTACCGAGGGGGTGACGCGCTCCCCTTCGGCGTTGGGGATGACCTCCGGTTTGCCACCCTCCATGATAGCGATGACGGATTTCGTCGTTCCCAGGTCAATGCCAACGATTCTCTCCTTGGCCATAGGCTATCCCTCCTTTGTGTGGGAAGTTGCAGAGCTTTCGGGGCTCTGCGAGGTTTCAGGGACCTTTCGCTTGCTCACTTTGACCTTGCTGGGGCGCAGCACGCGGCCTGCGCGCTGGTACCCCCGCTCGAACTCTTCTAAGACCTTGCCGCCGTCTTCGGCTTCTACGGTGATCAGCGCTTCGTGGAGCAAGGGGTCAAAGAGCTCCCCCACGGCGGGGATGGGGCGCACGCCCTTGCCCTCAAGAAAGCTATGGAATTGGGCGAAGATGCGCTCGATCCCCTCGATGAACGAATCTTTGTCGTTGTTCTTATTGAACGCTCGAAACGCGCGCTCCAGATTATCGTAGATCGGGAGAATCTCCGTCAGAAGCTGATCCTCCAAGCGCAGGAGGAGCTCCTCATGTTCGCGCGCCTGGCGCTTCTTATAATTCTCAAAGTCGGCGTGGAGGCGCTGCAGGCGCTCGATGAGCTCCTTGATCTGGCGCTCTTTCTCCTCAAGCAGGGTCTGGAGCTGATTTGTCTGCTCTTGCTGGGTCTTGGGCTCTTCCATAGGCGATCACCCCTGGACGGCTGCAGCCTTTGAGATCGTCAGGATAGCTCGCAGCCGGTTGCCAATGTATTGTGTCGTCGAGATGATCTTGCTATAGTCCATGCGCACCGGCCCCAGCACCCCCAGGACGCCGTCGTAGCCATAGTTGAGGCTGATGATACTATATGGATGGAGCTCTTTGACGGGGTTCTCCTCCCCGATGATCGTGGTGAGCTCGCCGGGGCGTGTCCTGCCGATGGCTTGGAGGAAGCGGCTCTCATCCTCAAGCAAGCAGAGGAGCTTGCGCGCCTCTTCGAGGGCATCCTCCCAGGAGAAGACCGTCTGGAGCAGATGGGCCAGCCCCTCCGTATAGAGGCGCTGACGAGCCAATTGTGGCGTAATGATCTGCTGGATAAGATCGAAGGCATCCTGGGTGACGGGGTCGGACCAGCCCTCGAGGGGGCTGGCAGCTAGCTCTGCGGCCAACTCTCCCAGGCGCCGCCCTCGCAACGCTCGATTGAGGAACTGCCCGATCCGCTCGAGCTGCTCCTTCGGAAGCGCTGTCGGGATGATGCGGGACTCGACGATCCCCAGATCGGAGACGAGCACGGCGAGGGCATGATCGGGCGGAAGCTTGACGAACGCGATGAATTCGAGCGCCGTCTGGTCGAGCCGCGGGGCGAGCACAAACCCTAGATGCCCCGTTAAGCTAGCGAGTAAGAACGCCGTCTGTTGGAGCAGCTCATCCAATCGCTGTCTTTGGAAGGCGTAGGCCTCCAAGATCGCGTGTTGTTCTTTGCGGGCGAGCTCGCTCAGCTCCAAGAGCCAGTCTACGAAGAAGCGATAGCCCTTGGCCGTGGGGATTCTCCCAGAGGAGCTCCACGATTTCGTGATATAGCCGTGCTTTTCGAGATATTTCATCTCATTGCGAATAGTGGCCGAGCTGACCGACAGCCCGTATTTTTCTAGAATAGTTTGGGAGCTGACGGCCTTGCCCGTGCGAATGTAGTGATCGACGATCTCTTTCAGAATCAATCGCTTCCGCGCGTCCATTAGCAATCACCCTATGAGTCTGCTAAGCGTAATGATACCAGAGCCGGGAGGGTTTGTCAACTGGGCAGGCGGAGCTTCTGCTAAAATATCCCCCACGCCCGCGCCAGCAACTCCGACAGATGCACCGTCTCCAGAGGGAGCCCGTCTTTCCGACACCCGTACTGATGCTGGATCATGCACGCCGAGCAAGGGGTCATGAGCTTCTGGGCTCCCGTCGCCTTGAGGCGCTCAAGCTCTTCTTTGAGAATCTTGAGCGAGATGCGATGATGGATCGTGCTGTACGTCCCCGCGCCCCCGCAGCAGTGATCAGATTTTTCGAGCTCTCGGATCTCCAGCCCCGGAATCCGCCGAATCAGCTCCAGGGGCTTCTCTCCGAGCTTCTGCGTGCGCGCTAAGTGACATGGCGCATGGTACGTGACGCTCTCCGAGAGCGATTGGAAGGGCTTGAGCTCGATCTGCGATAAGAATTCGCTCAACTCGCGAATTCTTCGGGAGAGTCTCTCGGCGCGCTGGGCGTAAGCGGGGTCATCTCGCAAGAGCTTGGGATAGTTCTTTAAAAACCCAGAGCACGTCGCCTCATCAGAGATGATGACGTCCACATCAAGCTTCTCGAAGATCTCGATATTGAGCTTCGCTAAATGCTTTGCAGCAGGCTCGTCGCCGTAGTAGAACGCTGGAGCGCCGCAGCAAACGTGCTCTGGAGCGCAGCGCACGGCGCAGCCGTTGTGCTGCAAGATTTTGATTGTCGCCGCCCCGGCGTCGGGATAGAGCAAATCTATCCCACAACCAAGAAAGTACCCGACGCTATATTTGGGCTCTTGAGGGTTGTGCGCCAGCAGCTCTGCTAATCGCTCATGGAGAAATCTTTCGGCAAAGCGATGATCGTTTAGAATCTCGATCCCGTGCGCGAAATCTTCGTCGGTGCGGGTGAGCAGACTGTAGATAATCTTGGGCAGCCCGACTTTTGTGCCCAGCTGCCATGCTCGCACGGCCTTCGCTAAGCGCCTTCTGTTGGGCAGAAGCTTTCTATACGCAAAGCTCTTGAGGCGATCCGTCTGGGTGCGCCCCAGCGTCTCGTTGGCGTGGCTGAGAAGTTGCGCGTTGCGCCAAGGGAGATCTATCTGCACAGGGCACTCTTGGGCGCATAGCCCGCAAGTCATACAGAGCGACGCAAGCTCGCGCGCGCGAGGGAGATCGCCTTGCCCATTGTGATCCACAAACGCCGTCCAGATCGCCCCGATCACGCCCATATACGTCTGTCCGGCGTAGACATGGCCCCCGACAGCGCGAAACGCCGGACAGATATTCATACACGAGCCGCAACGAATACAATACAGAGCTTCGCGGAAGCGCGGGTCGGCGCGCATCCGGCTCCGCCCGTTGTCTACCACGATAACGTGCACTTCACGGTCTGGCGTTGGCGTTACTAGAGAAACATAGCTTGTGAGCTTCTGCGCGGTGGCGCTGCGCGGGAGTAACTTTAAGAGCGTCAGGGCATCGGCGAGCGTCGGGACGATCTTTTCTATCCCCGTGACGATGACGTGAATCTTTGGGAGCGCCATAGTGAGGCGGTCGTTGCCCTCGTTGGTGATGACGAGAAAAGTTCCCGTCTGGGCGACGGCAAAGTTCGCCCCGGTGATCCCGATGTCCGCTTCCAGATAGCTCTTTCTGAGCGAGGCCCGCGCGATCTTGGTCAATTCATACGGATCGTCGGTGTAGGGAACGCCGAGCTTTTCAGCAAAGAGTCTGCCGATGGCTTCGCGGGGCTTGTGGATCGCCGGCCCGGTGATGTGAAACGGGCGCTCGCCCGCAAGTTGAATGATGCGCTCGCCCAAATCCGTCTCGATCACTTCCACGCCAGCAGACTCTAAGTGCTTATTCAGCTCGATCTCTTCGGTGACCATAGATTTGGACTTGACGGCTCTTTTCAGGCCGCGCTCGCGCACGAGCTTCAGCAGATACTCATTGGCTTGGTAAGCGTTCTGGGCAAGATAGAAGTGCCCGCCGTGGCGGGTGACGCTCGCTTTGAGCTGTTCGATCAATTCGTCGAGATGCTCGATAGAAAATTCTTTGATCTGGCGTGCCGCGCGCCGCAAAGCTTCTTTGTCTGGAATATCCGCGAACGCCCAGGTGCGCGAGAGATCGAAATAGAGACTTGCGCGGCTGAGGGCGGTGTGCATTGCTGTGTCTTGGAGACTCTGTGCGATCTTTTGGGAGAAATTGCGCTGCATAGTTCTCTTCACCCGATGAGTATCATAACCGAAGGGGCTTGAAGAAGGCAACTGTGATACGCGATTGACAAGGTAGATTCGATCTGGTAACATATAGCGAAAGCGCGCTGAGCATGGGATACTTCTGGATTGTGCATCAGTATAGTGTTGTTGCTTTTTTAGGGTGTCTCGTGCTCATTGCCATAACGAATCTATGGATATTACGGAAGCGCCTAAGATCATACTCAGCGTCTCAAGATGGCCCCAGGGTCTCGATCTTGCTGCCAGCTCGCAATGAGCAAAAGAATATCGTTGCGTGTGTTGAATCGCTGCTTGCTCAGGAGTACTCAAATTTTGAAGTGATCGTTCTCGATGATCAATCTGATGATAAGACTGCCAGCGTATTGCGCGAGCGCTTTGGAGGGCATCCTCGTCTCACCATTCTGCATGGGACGCCTCCACCTCCAGGGTGGATCGGGAAGAGTTGGGCCTGTCATCAGCTTGCACAACACGCTTCCGGGGAGCTCCTGCTCTTCACCGATGCTGACACGCGGCACCATCCCAGAACAGTAGCCCATGCGGTCGGAGCCCTCACAGAAGAGAACTTAGATTTTCTCAGTATATTCGTTCACGAAGAAGTGCTCTCGTGGAGCGAGCGTCTTGTCATTCCGGTGCTCCCTTGGAGCATTCTCTCTTTTCTGCCCTTAGTTTTAGCGTATTATACGCCGTGGGCGGCTTTCTCTGCAGCGAATGGGCAGTTCTTGCTCTTTCGGCGCGACGCTTATGAAGCGATTGGAGGCCATGAAGCGGTGCGCTCCAGCGCCGTAGAAGATTTAGCGCTCGTGCGGCGCGTGAAGCGCTCTGGCCTGCGCTGGCGGCTTCTCGATGGCAGCGATCTCGTTCGATGCCGGATGTATGAAAACTACGAGCAACTCTACGAGGGGTTGACGAAGAATCTGTTGGCGGCTTTTGATTACCGTATTGGGTGGTTTATTCTCGTATGGCTATGGATTGGGGTGTTCACGTTCGAGCCTCTGCTCGTTCTGTTAGGATATTTGATGGGGCTGGACTGGGGAGACATCCGGCCGGCCCTATGGTCAGTCGTTCTCTCGTTGGGGCTGTGGGGAATAACGTACAGACGATTTGGATATCCTGTGCGCTGGGCACTCTTCTATCCCATCAGTGTAGCACTGATCTTATGGCTCGCGTGGGGATCGTTGGTGAGAACTCTTCGTGGGCGAGCAGTATGGAAAGCTCGCGCTCTCCCCAAGGTGCGCTGGCGGTGGTGGTAAGATGGAAATCTTCTTGTGGACGCTCCTAGCTTTTGCTTCGGGATCATTGATGTTCTCGTACTGGATCGGACTAGTAGCGTTGAGACGAGACATTCGCACGATAGGGGATGGCAACCCCGGCGCGAGCAATCTCATGCGTGCGGGGGGCAAAGCATGGGGCATGATAGGGCTTATCTTGGACTATGCCAAGGGGGTTGCGCCGGTGCTGGCAGCGCGCTCTGTAGGGGGCATAGAAGGATCAGCGTTGATCCCTATAGCCCTGGCTCCCGTGTTGGGCCATGCCTTCTCGCCGTGGCTGCGCGGGCGCGGGGGCAAAGCCGTCGCCGTGACGTTTGGCGTGTGGACGGGAGTCAGCCTGTGGGAGGGCCCTGTGGTGCTTGGGGCGTTGCTGTCGTTCTGGTACGCGCTCAGTGCGCGCGATGGCTGGACGGTCTTCGTCTCGACGCTCTGCTTTGTCGTGTATCTTGCGCTGCGCGGGGTCGAGGGCTGGCTGGGGATTGGGCTGGGCTGTTGGGCGGTGCTTACTGTGAAGCACTATAGCGAATTGCGTCAGGGATGGGCGTGGCGTCCCTGGGTGCGGAGGTTGTATAATAGCGACAGATAGGAGGGTCAGTATGCGAAGGATCTTCGCTTTCGTCTTGGTAGCTGTCTTCGTGGGTGTCTCTCTCGCGACTGTGGGAAGTTCTGATCTCTCTGGGGTATGGGCGCAGCTTGTCGTCAGCTCGCAGCTCAGCGACGTGCCCTTTGCCGGGCGGGTGCGCCAGCAGACCATCTCGATCCAGCGCGTCAACATCCAACAGATTGGGGGCACGGTGACGCTCGAAGCGCAGACGTGCGCGCTCGAATTCGACAGCGGAACTCCGCTGGTGAAGCTCAGCTTCCCTGAGCGCTTCGTGAACTCTTTGGGCATTGATGTCAAGCAAGCTCAGTTTGATCCAAGCACACTGAGTTTCGTGCAACCGCGCACGACGTATCTTCGCGGGGTGCGCCTCCAAGACCCAGAGAGAGACCCCTTGCCTACTGATCCTAAGGACCCGCGCATCTTCGATCAAGATGGCGATGGCAAACCCGGTATGACGATCGTAGCAAGCATCATGGGGCTGCTCAACGCGGAGATCTACATTATCCAACGGGATTGGAACATTCTCCGTGGGCGGCTCACGTCGAGCACAACGCTTGATGGCTTGGTCGAGTGGGGATCAGAACAAGTGATCCTTGGGGCAACGAATCCCCTCTTCCTCAACCCCAATCCAGTGTTTCCTGATCCCAATCCGAACAATAGTTTCTTCCGCTCGACGCGAGTCAACGATGGGACATCCTGTGAGCAGATCCGTGCGCAGCGCGACCGACTCTTCGCGCGTTGATTGGCTCTCTGTTTTCACTATAATAAGAGCACACTCTTGCATAGGAGGAGATTGTCATGGTGCGATGGCTTCGGATGTCGTTTCTGGCCGTGAGTCTGCTTGGCATTATACTCGGGCTGACGGAGCAGGAACTGGGGCAAGCCCAGGGGACGATCGTGGAGATCACCAGCGGGGGCAAGACCTATCCGGCGTACTTTGTTGCCCCTACGGGGGAAGGCCGCCGCCCTGCGATCATTCTCATTCATTCCATCAACGGCTTTGAGCCGGGGTATAAGACGATCAGTGATCTATTGATGGCCGAAGGCTTTGCCGTGCTCGCTCTTCAGTGGCAAGCCTACGAGCGCACCCCACCCGATGCTGTAATGGAGCAACTCTTACGAGATTCGATTGCATATCTTCGCGGTCGCGCGGAGGTAGACCCGGAGAATATCGGGCTGACGGGCTTCTGCATCGGCGGACGCTATACGATGCTCTTCTTGCCGTTGATCAAAGAGTTCAAAGCCGGGGTTGCCTGGTACGGCTTCCCGTACTCCGGGGGCTCGCCTACCCAGCCGCGCAAGCCCGCAGAGCTGATCGAGCAGCTCCAAGCCCCGATGCTCATCATTCACGGTACAGCCGACCGCCCCAGCCCCATTGCCGACATCTATCGCTACGCTACGGAGCTGGACGCTGCGGGGAAGTATTTTGAGCTCAAAGTGTATCAAGGGCAGCTGCACTCGTTTATGCTCCGAGGAGGACAACTGTTGCAGACGCCGCTGACGCGAGATGCGTTCAATGAGATGGTTTCGTTCTTCAAGAGAATGCTTCAATAGTGTAGAGTTGCTCAGACGTGAGCAGTCAGCTATAATAATTTATCACTGGGGCCGTAGCTCAGTTGGGAGAGCGCTGCGTTCGCAACGCAGAGGTCGCCGGTTCGACTCCGGTCGGCTCCACCACCATCCCCCCAAGTGACCCACCTCGCCCCGGCGAGATATCTCTCAGAGGAGTTCAACCAGCTTTAATCCGGTCGGCTCCACTAGGCTTGGCGCTTCCAACGAAGACTGTTTCATCTAGGGCTACGGCATATCGCATTATCGAGGTGAGCGCTTGCTCTTGGGGGCCGAAACGCCAAGCTTCTGCATGGCTTCCTCTATGGGAATCTTGGGGCGCCTTTGCAGCTTGATCAGGAGGACTCGGAGCAAGTCAATCTCATCCTGCAAAAGCTCCAAACGCTTCAGTAAGTCGGCTTTGGTAACTCGCGCAGACTCCTTCGATGTGACCCTCATAACTTTATCATATCAAAACGCGAGTAAAAGTTGCAAACATCCCCTCTCCCCTCCGAGGGAGAGGGGAGCAGAGGGGTGAGGGGCGCAGGGGGATGGTGGTGAGGGTGTGGAATGGGGTCTTGTCAAGTCGGTTGGAGCTGTGCTAGAATTGGGGTCGAGGGGTGACCCTCCTCGGCCCCTGCCCGACGCAGGGAGGTCCCGCACCGGCAAGAGGCAGGCAGGGCAGGCCCCAAGGAGGTGCCTTATGCGCGGAGCAAAGCTTCTCGGCATCGGCGCGGCCATAGCGATCCTGCTTGTGGCCGCAGGGAATTCTGGACAAGTTGGGCTCAGCCAGGGGCAGCCAGTGCGCACCCTCTCCGGCCACACCGACTGGGTCTTGTCCGTGGCGTTCAGCCCCGACGGGAAGCTCCTCGCCTCCGGCTCCGATGACAAGACGATCAAGCTGTGGGACATCAGCGATCTGGTGGGGAGGTGAGGAGCAGCGATCAGCGCTCGGCAGTCCGTGAAGGCTGCGAAGTGATGCCGGTTTGCTTGCGCCCTAGCTGTAGCCTAAAATTAGCTTGTTGAAGACCGGAAGATGGAGCAGCGATGGGCGACTTGGACCTGCTGGAACGCATGCGCCGCACGCGCAGCGGCTGGGGTGAGGACGACATGGACCGGCTCTATCGTAGCTTCGGCTTCCGCGAGATTACTCGCTCCCGAGCCCCGCACCGCGTCTATGTCCATCCTGATTATCCTGATCTGCGGGCCACTGTCGCACGAAAGAGCTCTTTGCCCAAGGGCTATGCGACCACAGCCGTGCGCCTCATTGATAAGCTCTTGGAGAGACAGAAAGCGAAGGGAGGAACTCCATGAAGAAGGACGTGGATTACTACGACCGATTGCCCTGGAAGGTCGAGATCGAACCGGAGCGCCAAGAAGATGGCACAATCATCTATATCGCCTCGCACCCGGAGTTTGAGGGCGTGCTAGGCAGCGGGGCCACGCCAGAAGAAGCACTGGCGGACCTGCACGCCGCACGCCGCGCCATGATCGAAGCTTTACTAGCGGAGGGCTATCCGGTGCCGGAACCAACGATGATGGCTGCTGTCTAAAGACCTATTCCGTGGCGTTCAGTCCCGATGGGCGGCTCCTGGCATCAGGCTCCGATTCCCAAATAGATCTAATCTCCCAGCCCCGCCCGCGCCTGCGCCATGCACTGCTGCGAGAAATTATTGACGTCGCCGTAGAACAAGAGCATCGTGTCGCCATCCCAAACGTTCAGGCTCCCATCGTTCTGCACCACGGGCGTTGAAAGCGCCGGCACCAACAGCGGCCCCAACCCCGCAAAGATGCCCGTGCTCGTCCCACCGATCTCCGTGAGCCGAAAGATTTCTAAGTCTCCCGTGTGCGGAACTGTCACCCACGCAAAGACGACATCGGGAGTATCCGTATCTATGTTCTCATTAGCGTGATACTCGCCCTTGACTGTGACGAGGTCCCCCGGTTGCAGCGGGCTTGAGGGGAGCAGGGCGCGCGACTCGACCTGCACTGTGAGTCTCTCTAGCGAGCACGGTTGCGGGCCGGAGAACACCGTCACTTCGCTGAGCGTGAAGCCCTCTCGGCCTGCGCGCGCGACCACTCCTTCAAGCTCGATGGCCGCGGGAGCCGGAGGCCGCGTCCAGAAAAAAAATAAAAACTCCTAAGATCACGACGACAACGGCGCCGCCGAGGATCATCCATCGTTGGGCGGGGGTCATGCCAACCTCCTTTACAGTTTCTTGCCGAACGTCGCGACGCGATCACGATAATAAATCTGAAACCCCCGGGTGGGATCGAGCCAATCAGGGAAGCGCAGCAATCCCACGATCTGTGTGCCTGGGCGCACGTGAGCCAATAGATTTGGGAAGTTTGGGAAATTCCCCACGAGCGCTCTCCACAGCGGGCGTGCCCCGTTGAGCGTGGAGACGGCCTCTTCTTCGGGCTCATAGCGCCGCACGCTCTCGCCGCGCTTCTGGACGAGAACGATGTCGCTGACACGGAAGAGGCTCTCGCCCAAAGCATAGACGAGCACCAAGAGCGATGGCGTGGGAATCTCGCCCTGGAGCAGCCCTAGCTCCTGAGGGCGTCCTCCCGAAGCTTGGTACTCTCTGAAGAATTCCTCATCGAGCAGAGCAAAGACGAGAACCATCTGAGGCTGCTCCGATTCGCTGACCACGATATAGTCATAGAGCGACTCATCGAGCGCGGCCCAGGTGCTGGGGAGTCTTTCGCCCAGAAGGGCCTGGAGATTTGCCCATTTAGTAGTCACCGTCACGGGGATCACGATCGTTTGATACTCTCCCAGCTCGCCCATGATGGGAGCTTCCAGATGGACCTTTGCTGTTGCGTCTATGGGCTGGATCCACGGTTGGACGCGCTCTGGGGGGAGGGACTTTCGGTAGGCGTACTCATAGAGCAGCGGGCGTTTGAGATCCTTCAGCTTGACCGCTGCGACATCGGGTCTATAGCTTGGGAGTGCTTGCTCAAGATATTCTTGAGCTATAGCGCGCAGGCGCTCTTGGGGAAGCGCAGGGATGATGATCTCGATCTCGGCCTCAAGACGAACGAAGTCCTTCTCTTTGATCTGGGTCTGACTGACCAGACGATGGTCGCGGATTTGGAGTGTTTGATCTGTGGTTCTAGGCAGATGGAGCTGCCACCAGATGAGAGGGACGCCACCACCGACGACAAGGATCGCTCCGATGGCGAGAAGGAGCACGGTCAAGCTCTGGCGAGCGGTGCGTCGCCACAGCGCCCACACCAGCGCGATCAGCAGGGCCACCGCGACGACCCAGAGAATAGCCTGCATCTCTTGGCTCATCTCTTTCCCCTCCCCACCAAAGTCTAGCACAAGAGCATTATACTGCAAAGGGCTAGCGTCGGCCAAATGCGATCTCGGTGGAGACGGCCCAGCCGTCGGCCTGCCAAGCGAAGTCCGATTGCAAGATATGGAAGATCCCCAAGCCCCCGCCCCACGTCAAGGTTCGTCCGTCCCAGCCCGCGCGCAGCGCCATCCCCTCAAAAAGCTGAAGCTCTATCCCCACACGAAGAGCGCGCAGCTCTTCCTGGCGCGCCAGATCAACCGCTCCCAGAAGACGGACTCTGTCATCAAAGAGCTTCAGAACTGCTCCCATGCGCACGATCACTTCGGCGATCCCAAGATCGGCGATCGTCAAGCCCCCCTGTACCCAGCCAAATCGCGCCATCAGTCCTAAATCAATGCCCGTGTTCTGCTCGAAGAACTTGAGGGCAACCCCAGCGGAGATGTTCTCGCGCACGCCTGCGCCAAGAGCGATCACGATGAGTGAGTGCTCTTCTTGGTGAGGGGTCTTGGTCGTTTGGCTCCCGTACCAAAGGGCGCTGCCCACCCCAAAGAGCCGTGCGCTCAGCGCCGCTCCCCAGATCTCCGCGGGCGCAGCCGACGTGGGCATGGCGAGCCTTGCCAAAACTCCAAAGCCCGTGAGCGTAGAGAGCCCGGCAGGGTTCCACAACGCTGCTGCCGCATCCCCCTCAAGTCCCACGAACGCCCCGCCCACGCTGATCGCCCTGGGCGAGAGCCCTTCGCTCAAAAAGCTCTGCGCGAATACTGAACAAGCAAAGAGCACGCTTCCCAGCGCTATGCTCAGCAGCACCCACAGAATGCGCATAACTTACGGGCGTGGCGGCAGCGGCTGATCGACGGGCGTGTTGGAGAGCCAGTAGGCGATCAGCTCTTGCAGAGTTTCTAAATCAATCTGCTTGCCGCCGGTGCCTGGTACGATCGGTGATTCACTGATGGTGGACCATCCGGTAGCGAGCCACCAGCTCACCGCCCGCTGAATCTGATAGAACGAGATGAGATTGTCGTCCTTGGGGTCAATGCGCTCTTCTTCCGGGGGAATATCCGGCCGCGTGATATAGTGCGCGACCACGACCTTGATGGGCAGTCCCTCGACCAACTGAAACGAGCTCGTCCCCTCCGTGGGCGTCTGAATATCCGGGACTTTGCTAATGACAAAGCCCGTCAGCGTTGGCGAATCTACTTCAGCAGTCTCGGAGAGCCTCACTTCGTAGACGATCTTCTTCACCGTTCCGGCGGCGAGGCGCTCCGGGAAGATCCATTCGATGGTCGTTCCTCCAGGCGGCGGGGGCCGCATCGTCCCTCCGTGGGGCTCCCCTAAGACTTTTTCGGTGACGTCCTCGACTTTCGTGTCCATAGCGATGATATCCCTCGGCCACTCTTCGCGCACGCCAAGCCCCAACACGTCACGGTTGATGCGAATCTCCAAATACACTCTGATAAAGATCCCCTTGGGCAGTTGACCGTTGAACGTCGGCAGATCCCGAATCGCTACAGCGACGTTGATCACGGTGATCGTGGCGCTGGCGCTGGCCGTAGCGCCCTCGTTGTCGGTGACCGTGAGGTTGACTGTGTAGCTTCCGGCTCTCTCGTACGCATGGGTCGGGTTCCGATCGGTGCTTGTCTTGCCGTCGCCAAAATCCCATAGATAGCTGACGATCGAGCCATCGGGGTCGGATGACTGATCGGTGAAGACGATATTCTCTTTGGTAGTGGGCTGCCAGGTGGCGCGATCTATCCCAAAGATTTCAGGGTTGAACTCGAACTTCGCGATGGGCGAAGCGTTCGTAACGTCGAGGGTGAGAAACGGCAGATTGATGCGCACGCGCTGGCCCAAGATGTTCGTATACTCGACAGTGCTGGGGCTCCGATTGATCGGAAAAGACCCCAGCGAATTCGAGCTGACCCTTATACTCACCGTCACGGACTCTTCGGGGCGGATAGCGTCAATCTTCCATGTCAGCGTTTTGCTGCCGTCGGCGAACTCTTGGATTTCGGGGTTGCCCTCGGCCCCTTCGAACGTCACACGATTGGTGATCGCGACTTTGGCGACGACCTGGCGCGCGATGAATTCGACGCGCAGTTGCCCCTGCAGCGCGGTGAGGGTCTCGTCTGAGAGATTTTTCAGAAAGAGCCCATTGGTGAGGCGCGCGAGGGAGAGGAGCGTTTGGGATCGCGCCGCTTCGTCGGTCGTGGTGACGACATGGATGGTGATTTGGTTATCGCGGGCGCGCTGCGCTTGGGTGAGCACCGGGCCAAACTCAGCGGGGGCTAAGCCCGCACGCGCCACTATCCAGATTTGCACCTTGCGCGCCCCAGGACGCGCGGTCTCTATCAGTTCTTTCGTAGCTAAGGCGACGGCATCGGCCAGCCCAGAAGCTCCCCCCGACGTGAGCTCCGAGAATCTTTGGCGAATGATATTAAAATCCGTCGTCAAGGGGCTGTCGAGCGTCGGCGGGGCGAGAGAGACTAACCCTACGCGGTCATCGGGGCCAAGAAGATTGAGCAACCGATCCAAAAATGAGCGCGCCCCCTCAAGATTGATCGAGCGGTCTACGCCGATGATCACATCGAAGGGCTGGGAGAGAAGAGAATCGCCGCGCAGGGTGAGTCTCACCGAAGCGATCTGGGGCTCGGCGAGCGTGCCGCGCCGATAGACGGGAGCGGTCTCGACAATAAACTCCGTCGTCAGCCCCGGCGGGGGAACCTGGGCGCTGCTGAAGAGACCGAGCAGCCCCGCAAGAATGACCGCCAAGGCGAACGCACGACGCCCCTGCATACGTCTCTTCCCCTTCGAGAATGAAATGACAGCTTCTGGTCGCTCGCATCTATCATAGCCGATAGAGACGCGAGCTGGCTGTCGTCTGTATCACACTCTCTCAGTATCAGGGGTTACACTTGAGCTTGGCGGTGACTTGGCTCGCCGGCAGCGTAATGAGAAACTCCGCGAAGAAGATCTGCGACAGGGGAATAAGGGCGATCGTCTTGATCTCGACGGCCTGCGGCGCCACCCCAACCGTCCAGAGATAGAACTGCACCTTCACAGCGTCGAAGTCTGCTTCGGCTTTGATGCGATACGTATACCATTCGGGGTAGAGCTTCGCTTTGGGCGTGAGATATTTATTGATCATCATCTTGGTGGCGGCCTCGCGCAGTTGGGGCGAGCTCCCGTAGATCGCGAGTTGTTCGAGCTCAGGGATGGTCTTGGTGCGCAGATCAATCCCCGCGACCACGGGATTCTCGACGGTGGGGAGGTTCCAGCACGCGCTGATCACCTTGCCCTGTTTGGCTTCTTCAACGGCTTGACGGAGTTCTTTGAACCCGCGCTCTTTCTCGATCTTCTGGATGAGCGGGTCAAGTTCCGATAGCGAACGATCCGTGAACAAGTACGCGGCGACCAGCGTGCGCGCCGCCGCCAGGCGAAACTCCGGGATCGCGTCTGTGGAGACCATCTCGATCAATCTGGGGATGGGCTTTGTATCAGCGAATGCGTTCACTACTACGAATAAGACCAGGCCCAGCGTCAGCAGAAGCCGTCGCACCATAGCGCATCACTCCAACATTGAAGTTTGTAAAAGAAATTCTAGCGAAAACCCAAAGCATACGCAAGGACTTGACAAAAGCGGACTATTTTAGTATGCTTTTTGCGCCATTGGCCGATGAGCACACAATATCTGAGGAGGTAGAGCTATGTCTCTCCTGAAGAGGTCGTTGCTGTTGATCGCCCTGGTGCTGGCGCCCACGACGGTGGCTCAGCCACCGGGGGAGGTAGTTATTTACTCTGGGCGGAGCGAACCGCTCATCGTCCCGGTCATTCAGCTCTTTCAGCAGCAGACAGGCATCAAAGTGACGCTCCAGAGCGGAACGGCGACAGCCCTGGCAAACTTAGTGCTACAAGAGCAGCCCAACCCCAGGGCTGATCTCTTCATCGCCAACGACGCTGGGACGCTCGAATTTCTCAAGCTCAAAGGGGCTCTCCAGCCCTATAGCTCAGAACAAATCAAGAAGATTCCCGAACAATTCCGCGCTCGCGACGGGAGCTGGCTTGGGGTCTCCGGGCGCAGCCGCGTCATTATGTACAATACGAAGCTCGTCAAGCCCGAAGAGCTGCCCAACTCTGTCTTTGCGCTCACCGACCCCCGCTGGAAGAACAAGATCGCTATGGCGACTACCCGCAACGAGTCGGTCATCGCCTGGGTGACCGCGCTCCGATTGACCAAGGGCGACGCGTTCACGAAAGAGTATCTGCTAAAGCTCAAGGCCAACGGGATCGTGACGCTCAACGGGCACACCGACGTGCGCAAAGCCGTGGGGCGCGGGGAGTTCCCTCTGGGGCTGGTCAATCACTATTACTATCACTTAGAGCTGCGCGACGGCTCGCCCGTCGGCGTGATCTACCCAGATCAGGGCCCAGACGACATTGGGGTCTTGGTGAACGCCGCCGGAGCGGCGATCATCAAGAACGCCAAGCACCTCAAAGAAGCTCAGCTCTTCTTAGACTTTCTCGCCTCTCCCCAGGCGCAGAAGCTTTTTGCCGAGCTGAACTTCGAGTACCCGCTCCTGCCGGGGGTGCCCACGGCGCCGGGGGTCAAGCCGCTCGCCGAGATCAAGCTGATGCCCGTGCGCTTGGAAGAGCTGGGCAAGGAGCTGGAACAGACCCTCAAGCTGTTAGACGAGGTTGGGCTCGGGTAAAATAAGCGCTTGATGGCTTCATCACAAACTCTTCAGCGATGGGTGTGGGTTCGCTGGGGCGGGTCGCTCCAGCGAGCCGTTCTCTCTGGAGTAACGGTGGGCATTGCCGGGGCGATGGCGCTCCCCTTGCTCGTGACGCTCTGGCGGGGGGCTACGGCGGGCGGGGAGCTTTGGAGCACGCTCTGGCAGGCCCGGCTGATCCCACTCTTGGCAAACACGCTCGCGCTCGCCGGCGCGGTCACGGCTGGGGCGCTCTGCTTAGGAGTGCTCCTGGCCTGGCTGATCGAGCGCACCGATCTGCCTGGCCGTAAAATCTTGGGCCCCCTGCTGACAGCGACGCTCGTCATCCCGTGCTATCTGATCGCGATCTGGCACGTCTCGTTCTGGGGGCCTGGGGGACTGCTCGCGCGCTTCCTAGAGGCGCTCGTAGGGGAAACCGTCAGCGTGCCGACGATTTACGGCTTTTCCGGCGCGTGGCTGATTTTAGTGATCGCGACCTATCCGTATGTCTACACGTTGGCGCGCGCGGCGCTGCGCGCGCTCGACCCCCAGCTTGAGGAAGCCGCCCGATCGCTCGGCGCTCGGAGACTTGCGGTCTTCTTCCGAGTCACCCTGCCCTTGCTCACCCCGGCACTCGCCGCCGGAGGGCTGCTTGTAGCCCTCTACGTGCTCTCTGATTACGGCGTCGTGGCCACGCTGCGCTACGAGACTTTTACGACCGCGATCTATAAACACTTAGCAGGGCGCTACGACCAAGCCCCGGCAGCCGTGCTCAGCACGGCGCTCATCGCGCTCACTGTTCTTTTGTTGCTCGTTCAACAGCGCTTGTGGGGGCGCGGAAGACATTACTACAAGGCCTCAAGGCGCGCGTTCCCGCTGGTGCCCTTGCGGGGGTGGAGCCGCCTGACCGCGCTCGGCCTTGTGGCGCTGGTGCTCGTGCTGGGCTTGCTCTTGCCCGCCGGGGTCTCGCTCTATTGGCTGCTGGACGGCTGGCTGCATCCCCGGCCCAGTGCCGTCTTGTGGGGCACGTCGCTCGCAGATCTGATGCGCTACGCGGGGAACAGTCTTTTCAGTGCCGCAACGGCAGCCACGCTCGCCCTTGCTCTGGCGTGGCCCCTGGCGTACAGGGCGGTGCGCTACGGCCAACACGGGATTGCTCGAATCGCCCAGGCCGGCCAAGCCCTCCCCGGCGTGCTCATCGCCTTAGCGATAGCGTTTGTGCTCCATCGCTTCGTCCCGGCGCTTTACTTTACCGTCTGGGCGCTGATCTTCGCTTATGTAGTTCGGTTCTTCTCCCACGCCCTCCAAGCGGCGGAGTCCGGGCTGGCGCGAGTGCCAGTGCGCTTGGAAGAAGCCGCCCGATCGTTAGGACATAGCATACTAAGCGTCTGGCGGCGCGTGACGCTCCCCCTCGTGGCTCCGAGTTTAGCCGCCGGCTGGACGTTGATCTTCTTAAACGCGCTGCGCGAGCTGCCCGCAACGCTGCTGTTGCGTCCACCGGGGTTCGACACCCTGCCCGTCAGGCTGTGGATCGCCGCTGGGGAGGGCTTTTATGCTCAAGCGGCCGCCCCCGCGCTCATGCTCATCGTGTTGTCGCTTCCCATGCTCTATCTTCTGCGCGTCGGCGATACGCCGGAGGTCCGCTATGGCGAGTGAGTCTCTCATTGTCTTAGAAAGCGTGGTCAAGAGATTTCCCGGGGCTTTTGTCTTGGGCCCGATTACACTTGATGTCAAGAAAGGGGAACTCGTAGCGGTGCTTGGCCCCTCCGGCTGCGGCAAGACGACGCTGTTGCGGCTCATCGCGGGGTTTGAGCGCCCCGATGAGGGTTCTATTGTCATTGATGGGCGCATCGTCGCCAGTCGCTCTCAGTGGGTCGAGCCCGAAGATCGCCAGGTGGGCATGGTCTTCCAAGATTATGCGCTCTTTCCCCATCTGACGGTAGCGCAGAACGTCTCTTTTGGGATGAAGTTTCGACCTAACCCCCTATCCCCCTTCCCGAAGCGGGAAGGGGGGACTCCCCTCTCCGTGTCGGGGAGGGGTCGGGGGAGAGGTCTGGTGCGCGAGCTCTTACAGTTAGTAGGGCTTGCGGGGTTTGAAGATCGTTATCCCCATGAGCTCTCCGGGGGCGAGCAGCAGCGCGTGGCGCTCGCGCGGGCGCTGGCGGCCAACCCGCGCGTGCTCTTGTTAGACGAGCCCTTCTCGAACTTGGATGCCGATCTGCGCCCCAAGATGCGCGCCGAACTCAAAATCTTATTACACAGACTCAACTGCACCACGATCTTCGTCACTCACGACCAAGAGGAGGCGTTTGAGTTGGCCGATCGCATCGCAGTGCTCCATGCTGGGCGTCTGGAGCAGATAGATACCCCAGAAAAACTCTATCGCGAGCCGGCGACGCGCTTCGTTGCAGAATTTATTGGGCACGCGGACTTTCTCACCGGGCGCGCCCGGGGGAACTGCATCGAGACGGCGCTGGGGTGCTTTGCGAAGCCCCCTTCGGTGCCCGAGGGGGCCATCGTCGCCGTGATGGTGCGGCCAGAAGAAGTCGAGCTCCAGGCTTCGCCCCAGACTTCGTCTGGACTGTTCTTCGTGCCGCCTCCGGCGGCACGGTGTACGGTCCAGGCGAAGCCTGGGCTCATCGTGGCGCGGCGCTATCGTGGCGGGATGCAAGTGCTCACCGTTCGGCTCTCATCGGGGGAGAGCGTGCGCAGCCTCCAGCCGGCGGGAGCGCACTTTCCGCTGGCCAGCCGAGTTCGCGTCCGCGTCAAGAACGACAATCCTCTGATCTTCTTGGTAGATTCAAACCGCCGTTTGCCCTGATGTCTACTCGTCTTCAGCTTCGCGCTGCCCCAGCTTCTGATCGAGGATCATCACCCCAGCCCCACTCTCCCCGACAAGCTTGAGTTGCTCCACAACCTCGCTGGCGCTTTTCTCTTCTTCGACTTGCTCCTCAATGAACCATTGGAGCATCACTTCGGTGGGGTAATCGTCTTCATCATCAGCGAGATCATAGAGATCGTGAATAGACTGAGTGATCTTCTGTTCGTGGGCCAGGGCCTTCTGAAACGCATCAAGGGGAGACTTGAACTCGGCTGGAGGCTTGGCAATCGGGCCTAGTTCGACGCGCCCGCCGCGATCGTTCACAAAATCGAAGATCTTCATGGCGTGCTTGAGTTCTTCTTGGGCTTGCAGGCGCATCCAGTGGGCCATCCCCCGAAGATTCTGCGCCTCAAAGTACGCGCACATCGAAAGATAGACATACGCCGACTCGAGCTCTCGAACGATCTGGTCGTTGAGGGCTTTTTCGAGTCTCTTGCTGAGCATGGTCATCGCTCCTCATAATCAAGATGGAATCATTGTAAGCAGAATAAATGGGTTCGGCAAGGTCTCCATCAAATCTCCATAGTCCCTTCATGGCTTCTTTATATCGCTGGGGTATTGTCATAGCCGAGGTGATCAACATGACGAAGAAGCTCACAACGGTAGTCGGGATCGCGAGCATCCTCGCGATTGGGTTGTTCGGTCTGATCGGGACGGCACAGACGCCCCTTGACCCGCGGACGGTTCAAGCAATGCTTGACAGCATCAACGACGAGTATCGTGCTCATGCGTTCTATCAAGCCGTGATAGACAAGTTCGGCCCGGTGCTTCCGTTTGCGAACATCGTACAAGCGGAAGCGCAACACATTGATACGTGGAAGTTCTATTTTGCCAAGTATGGTGTGCCCGTGCCTGCGGATACGTTCTTAGGAAACGTCCAAGTTTCGACGACGATCTGGGAAGCCTGCGAGCAAGCCGCAGCCGCTGAGCTAGCCAATGCTGCCATGTACGAGCAGTTCTTGACGTTCGTCAAGGAGCCCGATCTGCGATGGGTCATGGCACAGCTGCGGGACGTCTCGCTCCAGAACCATCTGCCAGCTTTCCAACAGTGTGGCATGGGGCGAGGGCCTCGCCGGCCATAGCGCTCTCTCGCTCTCAGAAAGGAGTGAACGACAATGACTAATGCAAAGAAGATTCTCACCGTACTCGTGGGTATTGTGGCAGTAGTGATGGTCCTGACGGCCATCAGCTGGGCGGCGCAGCCGCAGGGGGCACAGCCTCCTTATCGAGGCTCCATGTTGCAGATCCTCGCAGAGAAGTTGGGCAAATCTCCTGCAGAACTTCAGCAAATTCTCGCAGAAGCGCGCGCTGAGGCTCTGGGACAAGTTGGCCCACCGGCCCAGAGGATGAACCACGGGCGCGGCATCACGCTCCGAGCCCGCGACGGCACCGGGCCTCGCTGCCGCCGCTAAGTGAGCGACGTCTAGCACTGTGAGGGGTGGGATGATCCCGCCCCTCACAGCTTTTACTCGCTCGTGACGACGTGCTATACTTGCAGGGATGGCAAAGAAGATCCTAGTCGTGGACGACGAATTGAAGATCGTGCAGTTGGTGCGCGCGTATCTGCAGCAAGCGGGCTTTTCAGTCTTGACGGCTTCCAATGGCAAAGACGCCCTCACGTTGTGGAAGGTCGAGCAGCCGGCTTTGGTCGTCTTAGATTTGATGCTTCCTGATATGGACGGCTTCGATGTCGCACGAGAGATCCGAAAAAGATCGAACACACCCATCATTATGTTAACAGCCCGAGTCGAGGATGCCGATCGCATTGCGGGGCTAGAAATTGGTGCCGATGATTACGTCGTCAAGCCCTTCAACCCGAGAGAGTTGGTCGCTCGCGTGCGCGCGGTGCTCCGCCGCGTAGAAGGCTTCACGAAGCCAGCGGTGATCGAGGCGGGAGATCTTGTCATCAATCTTGAGAGCCACGAGGCGTATTTTAGAAAAGAGCGACTCGATCTGACGCCCATTGAGTTCAAACTGCTAGCAACGCTTGCTAGTCAACCAGGGCGCGTCTTCACGAGGCTTCAGCTCATCGAGGCCCTCTCCGGGACGACCTATGCAACCCTTGACCGCACCGTTGATACGCACATCAAGAACTTGCGCAAGAAGATCGAACCTGACCCACAAAACCCACAGTATATCCTGACGGTGCGCGGCGTGGGCTATAAATTCGGAGAGCAGCGACTATGAAATTCCTGCGCGATATCCCTCTGGCGCTCAAGCTCTGGTTGGTCTTCTTTGTGGTCATCGCTATCGGGATGGGCATCTCATATCTGTTAGCGGAGCGAGCGACGACGCAGCAGTTCATAGTCTTGAGTGGCCGGCGCAATCTCGAGCAGGCACAGCTTTTGGCCCCACTTTTAGCGGAGTACTACGCCCAACATGGAAGTTGGGAAGGGGTCCAAAGCATTCTCGAGCGTGAGCGTCCTGGGCGGGGCAAAGGCCCTCCGTGGGGTGATCCCTGGCAGCGTTTCGCTTTACTAGATTCAGGCGGTCGTGTCGTGATCGGGCAAGCGCCGGCAGAGATCTCGCGCGAAGCCCTGGACTCCGTAGGTGTCCCTATCGTGGTGAACGGCGTGCGAGTTGCCTGGTTGGTTCCCACAACAGGGATGGAACACCTCTCGCGAGGAGAGCAGGAGTTCCTACGCTCAACGAGGGGGGCGATTTTGCTCGCAGGGGTAATCGCTGCTGGAGCTGCACTCGTGTTGGGCGGGCTCTTTTTACGGAATATTCTCGCGCCTCTACGCCAGCTTGAGAACGCGTCGCAGCGCTTAGCCCAAGGAGACTTGAGTCAGCGTGTCCCTGTCACCGGACGCGATGAGATCGGGCACTTAGCCGAGTCATTCAATCGCATGGTGGAACGTCTTGAGCGATCTGAGAAGCTGCGCCGCCAGATGATCGCCGACATTGCCCATGAGCTGCGCACGCCTCTCACGGTCATTCAAGGCAATCTCCAAGCGATCCTTGATGGGGTGTACGAGCCCACCCCCAATGTGATCGCCTCGATCCATGAAGAGAGCTTATTGCTCGCGCGATTAGTCGGTGACCTGCGCGATCTCAGCCTTGCCGAAGCGGGTGAGCTCCGCTTAGAGAAACAGCTCACTGACATTCGTGATGCTATTCGCCAGACGGTCACGGTGATCGAGCCTCGTCTTGCAAGCAAGCGCATCGCGCTGAACGTTACGTTACCCGATGAGCCTGTGCTTGTGGAGATTGACCCGCAGCGCATCCAGCAAGTGCTCTTGAATATTTTGAGCAATGCCGAGCGCTATACTCCTGAGGGTGGTCAGATTACGCTCTCGGCCGTCAAGCTCAACGCTGAGGTTCGCGTGAGCGTCACGGACAGCGGCCCGGGGATCGCTCCTGAAGATCTGCCCTATGTCTTTGAGCGCTTCTGGCGAGGGGATCGCTCCCGGTCGCGGGCGACGGGTGGCACGGGCTTAGGGCTCGCCATCGCCAAGCAATTCGTTGAAGCGCACGGTGGGCGGATCTGGGCCGAAAGTACCCCGGGGAAGGGCTCGACCTTTGCGTTCAGTCTACCCATCTGTTATGCGGGCTGACGCTCGGCTCGCCAGATTTTTTGGACCATCCACACGACTACGCCCAGCCCAACGACAAAAAGCACTAAGAAGACGATCAGCGGGCTCAGCTGAAGATTGACCGGCTCAGCCGTCACGTCCAAGAATCGGCTCAGCTCAATGTTCTGCAGCACCTGACGGCTGATCGCATTGAGCGCCAGAACCCCAAACTGCGCTAATCCCGTCAAAATGGCGAGTCTCTGAGTGATCTGGCGTCGCTGAGCGAGAATCAACAGCCACGGCAGCCCCGGCCCTAGCGCCGTCAGCGCCGTCAGAATTATCAACGGGCTGGAGAGCATCTGATCTCGCACGGGCCACGTGCTCAGATACCACAAGCCCATCACCGCGAACCAAATCAAGCCAACCGTGTAGAGCTTGAGCGCAAAGCCCGCTGTCCATCTCTGATACTCTGCGCTCTCGCGGCGCGCGAAGACCCCAGCGTCGAAGACCGTGTACGCCGCCACGGTCGTCAGCGCCAAGCCGAACATCATCAACCAGCGGGGCCACAGCGTGGGATCAGAAGTGTTCAACGCCGTCCCCAGCGGCGCCCCAGCGACGCTCGTCTCTTGCCACAGCTTTGGCCACGCGTCCAGATGGGTCATCAAACTAAAGCCGTTGGAGAAGAGAAAGCCAATCACTATGAAAAGAATCGCTGAGACCCAGCCCGCAGCACGCTTGAGGGGCGTCAACTCAGCGCCAAGCCCACTCACATAGATATAGACCCCGTAGTACGCAAGCGTCAAGAGAATAATAATCGAGAACCACGGCCAAGCCATCAGGATCGTCGCCGGATAGAAAACTCTATAATACGCGACTTGGGTGAAGAGCAACGGCACGATCCCAAAGTTGATCCCCAGCGCGATGATCACCGGCATCTGGCGCATCAGCCGCGCCGACCAGCGGCGCGCCTCCGCGCTGCCCCAGCGCGCGAGCACCATCGCTACGAGAATCCCCGCGAACCACAAGTGCATCGGGCCCATGTGCAGCGTGAAGCCCAAGACTTTAAACGTCACCAAAAACCAGTAGGGTGCCGGATACCCCAAAGGGCTCGGCGGGCCAATGAGTTCCGTAGGGCTCATAGTCACTTCATCCCTCCTGGGCGCGGCGGCGCGATCGAAACTAAATACTTCGTAAGTAGCTCAGCTTCTTGGGGCGTCCCCGCCCACGGCGGCATGAAGAAGTGAAACTTCTCTGGGTTCTGCACAAGATTCTTGATCATCTCCGGCGTCCAGCCGCGCAATAGCTGCGCGACGGCGGAGTAGCCCTCGGTCGTCGCATGGCACGAGCTGCAATGATACTGAAAGAGCACCTTCCCAAGCTCGCGCTGATCGGGCTCCGGCAAGGCCAAGAGCGTATCTTCGTTGATCTGCCCAGACTGCGTAACGGTGGGATAGCGCGCTCTGACCCAGGCGCTCGTCCATGTGCCCCCTTCTATATAGCCCTTCTCTCGAAGGGTTGCGACTTCTTCGGGCAGAATCTGATTGCCGTAGACGACGTTATAGATAATATACGGCTTGCGCACGGCCTCACGCACAAACTCCCCCGCGCTGAAGACCGTCAACCCCGTGCCAAAGAGCAAGAGCGCAAACCCCGGACTGACCCAGTCCGGGTGGCGCAGCGGCCCTAGATAGAGCATCACAAAGACCGCGATCGTGAGCGCAAAGATCAAGACCATAAAGATATTCAATGAGCTGGCTGCAGCGAGGGCGGCTTTGGCTGATTCGGGCAAGAAGATGTACCAGCCGATGCCGCCAAGCGTCACATACGCCGCGCCCACGAGCGCCGGCAATGTCGAGCGCGACGCGATCAGGTCGCGCAGTGCTGTATCTTTCACGCGGAACGCCGCGTGCAGGTACACATAGAGCGAGCTCAAGAGCAGCGCGCCACCAGTGCGCGCGATCACTTGCGGGACAAACTGAGGGTTGAAGAAGCCTAACCAAAAGTTTTTGGTCTCAACCCACGCGCCGGGATTGAGCATGAACGCCGTGATGCCGGTGATCAAGACCAAGCTCATCCATGCTGAGAACGCATAGATCCAGGCCATCGCTTGGTGGACTTTGGGCTCTAGCCGTCCCCAATAGTAAAAGAAGATGAACGCCGAGACGATCTCCAGCACGAAGAAGACGTACTCCATCGCCCAGCCGAAGACGAATGTGTGAATGAGCGTCTCTGTAGCCAAGGGCGACGCTAAGCCGATCGTCCACCAGATTCCCACGCCCGTGATCGCCCCGTAGACGACCGTGATCAAAATAAAAAACCATGCGTGATCTTTGAGATACGCAAGATACTCTTTGTTATTCGTGCGGTAGGCGTAGCGGGTCTCGACGGCCAAAAAGAGCCCACCGCCCACGGCGTAGTGCGAGACTAAGACGTGCAAGATCGCAATAATCGCGATCAGCATTGGGGAAGTGAGAAACGGGACATACCAAGCGGGATAGTGCATCACGCCTCCCTTCGTTATTAATTATTGTACCGGTGCAAGGCAGGAGTTGCCATGATATGCGTCAGGCGCGGCGGCGCTTAGGGGAACGCCACACGGCCAGCCCAAACCCCAGCGTCGAGATAAGTACAATAGCACTTCCCAAGGGAAGATCAAACGCAAACGAGAGCCCCAATCCCGCGCTTGCGTAGATGACCCCTAACAGCGCCGCCCAGAAGAAGATCTTCTTCAGATCATAGAAGAACTGAAAGGCTGTCGCCGCAGGGCTCTGCAACAGCACAAAGACGAGCAGCCCTCCTACTAAGCGAAGCGCAAGAGCGATCGTCACTCCCGTCAGAAAGAGAATGAGATAATAGAACGGCCTTGTTGGGATGCCCGACTCCTCTGCGAGCTTTCTGTCAAAGAGCAAGGCTTGAAACTCCTTGAAGAAGAGCCAGACTGTAAGAGCTATCGCGCCAGCAAGCCCAAGGAGCCGAAAGAGATCCTCGCGGGTCATCGCGAAGAGAGAGCCCCACAGCAGCCCCAACGCTGAGCTGCTCATCGCCGTCCCTGGCGCAAGAGAGAGAAAGATCAAGCCGAGGGCCATGGTGAGGGGGAAGAGCACCCCTGTGATGACCTCCGCGGGGAGCTTGGCCCGCTCAGCTATTGGGCCGAGCACCGCGGCGGTCAAGATCGCTCCCACTAATGCGAGGGTCAACGGCTCGATACCCAGGGCAAGCCCCAACGCCGCCCCAGCGAAAGCCGCATGAGACATCGTAAAGCCCAGAGAACTCAGACGAAGCCGCACCACGAACGTCCCCAGCAGCCCACAGGCTGCGCCCGTCAGCGCAGCCCCGCTCACGAGAGTTATGATCAAGCTCCACGGTAATCCGTACATCGCGTCATTCCCTGTGAGCGAGCGTGAAAGCCCGCACGACGCGCTCGCGCGCCCCATCGTGTCGTATCCGTCCCCCATTGAGTAAGACGACTCGATGACAGCTCTGGGGGATTGCTTCCAGATCGTGCAGCACGAGGAGGACCGTCAGCGATCGCTCGCGATGCCAGCGCGCGATGAGCTCGGCGACTCCTGCGCGCGCCGCACAATCGAGATGGCTGAAGGGCTCATCTAGCAGTAAAATTTTCGGCTCTTTCGCGAGGGCCCGCGCGAGCAAGACCTTCTGCTGCTGCCCCCCAGAGAGCTTTCCCAGCGGGCGCTCGGCAAGCTCGGCCAAGCCTAACAGCTCTAAAGCTTCTTGAACTTGCGCATAGTCTTCTGCTGTCGGCCGACGGAAGAGCCCGATCCGCCCATAGCGCCCCATGAGCACGACGTCTCTCACTAATACTGGAGTCGTCTCGTCGAACTGAAACTCTTGGGGGACGTAGCCGATCTGGCTGCGGAGCTGCGTGCCGAATCGCGCGACGTCTCGTCCCAGCACCCGGACTTGCCCGCGCGTGTGGGGCAAAAGCCCATTGATCGTCTCTAAGAGCGTGGTCTTGCCCGCGCCGTTGGGCCCGATGATCGCGACGAACTCTCCAGACTCGATAGTGAGATCTATGTCGCGGATCGCCGGGACGCGCTCGCCCTCGTAGACCGTCGAGACGTTCTTCAGCTCGATTATAGAAGCCGCCATGTGAAGAGCTCTTCTTCCGGGGTGCGCTGCACCAGCTGGGCTGCGGCTTCGCCATCTATCTGAGCGAACCTCTCCGGCCATCCTGAGCGGAGCTCGATCGCCACGCTCTTATCGTGAGTGCGAAAGAGGGCTCGCGGCTGGCCTCCGCCCAGTATAGCGATATTGCCCTTGCCCAGCGTGCACCCCGTAGCAACTTGCAGCCCATCGACAAGACAAGAGACCGGGGGTGTGACCCCGGTCTCCGCCGTCACGGTGAGTCCTGTGTAGCCGCGCGAGCCAAGCAGCTTGAGAGCCAAAAGCCCCATCTTCACCCCACAGATAAGATAGGGCCCCAAGTGCCCATGAAACTCCACAGCCCGCGCGATCAGCGTATCTCTGTCAATCTCAGCAATATTGATCTCGCGCATCTTCATGGGCGTTTCCGATAGCTCTCTAGAGCGTCAAACATCTGGGCTCCGTTGTGGGCGATCACTTCGAGATAGTCCCGCGTGTTGGGCACAGCTCCAGGAAAGTTCGTCAGGACGACATGGACCGCGCCGATCTCGAAAGCCAGCCGCGCTCCTAAGCCGACCCCGCTCTGTAAATTATCTACGACGAGCGCGACCTTCTGCTCTCGCCCCAGTTGCACTAACTGCAAGAAGAGCTGAGCTGAGACGCGCTCCGGCGGCGGATAGGTGCCCACGACGTTAAACCCCAGCCAACTGACAAACTTCGCTTGGAAGGCTTGGCTAATCACTTTCGCTTCCTGGACGTTGAGCTGCTGCGCTCGCGCCAGCAGCCTTCCAGCGAGCTCCTCGATGTGCCTCTGAAATGCTACAGCGTTTTGTTGCAATACGGCGCTTTCTTTCGGGAGGATCTTCGCCAGCGCCTCCTGAACGATGCCCACTTGTTGGACGGCGTTCGGGGGCACGTTCCAGTCATCGCCGGTCTTGACGACCAGTGCCTTGCTCTCTGAAGATTTCACTAAATCCTCCATCCACGGCTCAAACCCGTGATGGAGCACCAGCGCCGCACGCGCTACCGCGGCGACATCGCTTGGCCTTATATCATAGTGCGCCGGGCACATCCCCCCAGGGATGAGCACGACAAGGTCTACTCGATCTTCCGCGATCTTACGGACAAAATCGCCCAAGATCTCCGTCGTAGCTACGACCACTGGCTTCTCTTGGGCGTGCCCAACCTTGAGCAGCCCGAGCCCCGACCCGATCAGCACAACCCCAAGAATGAGCAGCACAACCTTGCGCATATTGTCCTCCTTTCGTAGCACGCTTGTTCTAAACGTAGCACGATCTCGTCAAAAAAAGACTCAGCGGAGTCCGCGTCCAGTAGACGTTGCCGTGAGCTTCCCATGTCTCACCCCCTTCATCCCGATGAGCTGTGTCGCGAGCGCTTCGATCTGACGCCCTGTGCCACGCACAGCAATAATCTCTAGGCAGTTATCGTGATCCAAATGGATATGCATCGTCGAGAGAATCTGACTGTGATGGTCGTGTTGGATATCGGTGAGCTGGGCTTCGAGATTGCGCGCATGATGATCATAGAGCAGCGTGATGACCCCGACGACTTCCTCGTCCTCTTGCCATTGCTGCTGGACGAGGGCGTCGCGCATCAAGTCTCTGATGGCTTCTGAGCGATTGGCATAGCCGCGCGCGACGGTGAGCTTGTCGAATTTTTTCAGCAATTCTTCGTCAACCGCGACGCCAAAACGCACGAGCTCGCCCATAGCACGTTTTATAGTAACGTGCTACCGAGGCCACGCCAATGATTCTGATCAGAAGAGAATCTGATCTTGGGCAGGCTACTCCTCTTCGAGCCCTAACAGCTCGGCGATGCGCTCCTTGTCAAAGCCGACGACGATCTCGCCGTCAATATCGAGCACAGGCACGCCGGTCTGGCCGCTCAAACGAATTAATCTTTCTGCGGCATCCTCGTCTTCGGAGACGTCGTACTCCGTGTACTCGATCTCATGCTCGTCAAGAAAGCGTTTGGCAGCAGCGCACCACGCGCACGTCGGAGTTGTGTAGATCGTAACTTCAGGCATACGGTGCTCCTCCTTAGGCAGCGCGCATCACGCGCGCGACAAATTCGCGCTCCGGCAACGCTCCTTCAAACATCACTTCCCCATCGTTGACGACCGTCTTGGGGACCCCATAGACGTCGTACTTATCAGCAAGATAGGGGAATTCGAGGGCCGAGACCATATCAGCTTTGATTTTATCGCTATAGAGCGCCATCTTGTGCGCCATGCGCACCGCTGCGGGGCAGTACGGACACGTCGGCGTCACAAAGACTTGAATGTGTATAGGCTTGATCAGGGTGTTAAGCAACGTCTGGGTCTCTGCGGAAAGCTGGGTCGTCCCGCGCGAGACGTCTATGAGATCTTCAAGAAAGGCGCCAAACTCGTAGCCCGCAGGGACGCCGAAGAACCGAATCCCGTAGACTCTCTGGCCCTCAAGCACGATCGCGGGAATCTTATCTACTCCCAAGCGCCGCGCGATCTCTTGCTCGTTCTTGAACTCGTAGACTTTCAGCGTGAGCTTGTCCGAGAGCGCCGTGACTTCTTTCAAGAGTTCATGTGCGATCTGGCAGGGCTCGCACTCGAACTCCTGGGTGAAGTAATGGATCGTCACGGGGTTTGAAAGCTGCTGCAAGATCTTTTGGACTTGCTGTCTATTCTGTTCGTTGAGCAACGGCATGCGCATCTCCTCCTTCTTTCGTGTGTGCGAGAGAATTATGGGAGCTGCACCAGCCCTTGGCGCATCTTCCATAGATAGTATTTCTCGAAGGCGACCTTGGCCCAGTGAGCTTGCGGGCCGGGGATCAACAGCTCAAACTTGCGCGGCGGCAGCATCTTGTCCGAGAGAATCATCACGCCCATGTTGCCCGCATCCATGACGCACAACGCCGGGATCTCTCCAAACTCTTTCTCTTCGTGAGGGGGATCGCCCTTGATCTGCGCGGCGATGTTGTGCGCCGCGACCTTGGCCATCGTCTCCGCGGGATAGCCCGTCTTGGGAACCCCCACGGAGAGCGGCGTCTGCCAGGGGACGGTGACCGCAACCGCGACCCCCGCTGCGTAAATATCAGAGAAATGCTGATGCTGATACGTCGGCTTGACGGGGATGAACCCCTTCTCGTTCCCCACACCAGGAGAGTTGCGAATCGCTTCCACTCCCAAGAAGGGCGGGATGATCATGGCAAACTTGAACGGCAAGATCTGCCCATCGAGAAGATGGACTTCCCCGGGGACGATCTCCTGGACGCCCACGTTGGTGAGCCACCGGATGCCCAATTTTTTCAAGAAGAACTCAAGCATCTGTTGGCCACCCTTCAGCCCGCCAATCCCGAAGTGCCCACAGAACGGCTCGGCGGTGATAAACGTGATCGGGGCTCGTCGTGTGAGGCGCGCCTTGCGCAGCGCGTGCGCGAAATTAAAGAGAAACTCATAAGCCGCGCCGAAGCAGCTCGCCCCTTGGGTCGCCCCGATGACCACCGGGCCGGGATCGTCCACGAACCTCTTCCAGCCCTCGTGGGCGTGCAAGGCATGATCCAAAGTGCAGACCGAGTACGTATACTGAGAGGGCCCTAAGCCCGGCACGATCTCATACTGGGGGTACGGCCCCGTAGCGATGAGCAGATACTCATACGAGAATTCTCCCGCCGTCGTGTGCACGATCTTCCTGTGCGGATCGATGCGTGTGGCCGGGGCATGGACGAAGTGAATCTTTGCCCGTTCGAGCACCGGCGCAAGGGGAAAGCTAATATCTTGAGGCGTGCGCCACCCAAACGGCACCCAGATCAACGACGGAATAAAGACAAAGTGATCGTCTTTGGAGATCAGCGTGATCTCCACTGCATCTCCCAGCAGATGGCGCAAGTGGAGCGCCCCCGTCAGCCCCGCGAAGTTTCCCCCTACCACGACGACCTTAGACATAGTCTATCCCTCCAGTCTGGAGCGCCGCGCGCGGCGCGGCTTCTTGGTGTCCTCGGAGATCTCCTTGAGACACTCCGCGAACTCTCGCAATCTCTGATCTACGAGATAGTTGATCGTGCCTTCGGGGAACTTCCCATCGCGCCCACGCTCCCCCGCCGGCACCCCCGTCAAGATCTCAATCCCCTCATCAATGGTGCTCACCGCCCAGATGTGAAACTTTTTCGCCCTCACGGCTTCGACTATATCCTCACGGAGCATTAAGTTCTGCACGTTGCTCTTGGGGATGAGCACCCCCTGCTCGCCCGTCAGCCCCTTGATCTTACAGACGTCAAAGAAGCCCTCGATCTTCTCGTTGACCCCTCCGATGGCTTGCACTTCGCCGTGCTGATTGACCGAGCCCGTCACGGCGATCCCCTGCTTGATGGGCACTCCCGACAGCGCCGACAAGAGCGCGTACAGCTCCGCGGAGGACGCACTGTCGCCCTCGACGCCTTCGTAGCTCTGCTCGAAGACTAACTTTGCTGTAAGCGTCAGGGGCTTGTCTTGCGCGTATTTTTGCGCTAAGTATCCGCTCAAGATCAAGACGCCCTTGGAGTGGATAGGCCCGCCCAGCTCGACTTCGCGCTCAATATCTATAATCCCTTCGCGCCCCGCCCCGACGCTCGCAGTAATTCTGCTAGGCTTGCCAAACGTGTAATCCCCCAGATTGATGACCGAGAGCCCGTTGACTTGGCCTACGGCTTGCCCCTTGGTGTCGATGAGCAGGGTGCCGCGCGCGATCATCTCTTGGATTCTCTCTTGGATGAGATTGGAACGATAGACCTTCTCGTCCAAAGCCCTCTGGACGTGGCGCGCGCGAATGTGTGAAGAACCCTCTTGAAGGGCCCAATAGTTTGCTTCCCGGATGATATCAGCGATCGCGCCAAAGTGCGTGGAGAGCTTCTGTTGGTCTTCGGCTAACCGTGCCGCGTGCTCGAGAAGCTTTGCAACAGCAGTATTATCTAAATGCTTGAGGCGCTCCTTCTGGCAGAACGTGCAGAGAAACTTCAGAAAATCTCTGATATTCTCAGGGGAGGCGTCCATGCGCGTGTCGAAGTCGGCCTTGACCTTGAAGAGCTCAGGGAACTCTTCGTCGTAAGCGTGCAACAGATAGTAGAAGATGGTGTGTCCCACGAGCACGACTTTGACGTCCAAGGGGATGGGTTGCGGGCGCAGGCTCTTCGTTGCGATGAACCCCAAGCGCTCCCCCAGCTCTTCGATAAAGATCTCGCGACTGCGCAGGGCGCGCTTGAGCCCATCCCAGCTCAGGAGACTCCTCAGAACGTCTTCGATGGGAAGCACTAAATACCCACCATTGGCGCGGTGGAGCGAGCCGGCTTTGATCATCGTGAAATCCGTGTAGAGCGCGCCAAACTGCGTCTCCTTCTCGATGCGCCCAAAGAGATTGTGATAGACGGGGTTGAGCTCGACGACGACCGGAGCCCCTTGCTGCTTGCTGTTATCTACTAAGACGTTCACAGAATACTTTCGGAAGGGCAGCTCCTTAGCCCAGGGGGGGAGTTCGCTCTCGGATTTTTGCTCTCCCTTGAAGAGCTCAATGTTCTCTAAAATATCCTTCTGCAGGGCGTCGAGGTACTCGAGCACTTCTGGGAGCTCGCGATACTTCTCGCGCAGGTCGTCTATGAGCCCACCGACCATGTAGAGGGTCACTTGTCTGTCGAGCTCGGTGAGGCGCTCTTGGGCGAGCTTCTCAAGAGCGCGAATCTCTTTCATGGCGACTTTGAGATCTTCCTGGAGGGCGTCGCGGCGGCGCTGGATATCTTCGCGAGCGGCTTGGGGGAGGGACTGAAACTCCGCATCGCTCAAGGGGCGTCCTCCCAGCACGGGCACGATTAAGATCCCAAAGGGTGCGGCTTGCAGGAGAAACCCCGCTTGGGAGGCCTTCTCCTGCACGCGATTGATGATCGCTTCTCGTTGTTGATTGATCGCTTTGACGATCTCGTCGCGCCGGGCAGAATACTCTTCGCTCTCGAAGACTTTGGGCAGCTCGCGCCGCACGTGCTCAATGAGATTTTTAATATCTTGAGCGAACCGAGCGCCCCAGCCAGGAGGCAGGCGCAAGGCTTTGGGTTGATACGGATCTTCAAAATTATTCACATAGCACCAATCGGGGGGCGTCTCTTTCTGGCGGGCGAGCTCTTCTAAGAACGATTTCACGGCGGTCATCTTGCCGATGCCCGGCGGCCCCGCGACGTAGATATTGAAGCCCAGCTCTTGAATCCCCAGACCAAACTGGAGCGCCGAGACGGCGCGCCTCTGCCCGATGATCCCCTCTAACGGCTCGATGTGCTCAGTCGTCTCGATTCCCAACGCATGCGGATCGAACGTGCGACGCAGTTGTTCTGGGCTCAGCTCATGGGGCATAGTCGCTCACCCTTTCCTGGCCCCTTCCCGATGGCGCGGGATGGGAAGATACTCAACGCTGGGCTGGTGGCGCACCGGTTGCGGGTAGAGCGCCATCAAGTGAAGGAACTCTTTGGGGATGTCGCAGCGCACCTTCAGCCCCAGCTCCTTCGCTTTCTCGTAGGTGATGGGATAGTCATGGGTCCAATGGCCTTCTGAGAGTTTTCGGGCCAGCTCGCGCGCCTGCGCTTCAGGGTAACGCCCCGCGAGCAATTCATAGACGGCGTCTTGGAGTTGCTGGACGGCCTTGCGCGCCACATCAGCTAAGATCAGCGTTTGGTCGTCTATCTCGTGCAAGGGCTTCTTCTCGATGACAGCAAGCAGCGATGCCGCTGGGTACTGCCCGATTTGGGGATCAACTGGCCCCAGGACCGCATGCGGGCTCATGATGATCTCATCAGCGGCAAGAGCGATGAGCGTCCCTCCGGACATCGCATAGTGGGGCACGATCACACGAGTCCCTCCGCGATGCTTGCGCAGCGCCCGCGCAATCTGCAGCGACGCCAGCACCAATCCCCCCGGCGTATGCAGTACAAGATCAATGGGGATCTCCGGATCGGTCAGCTCTATAGCCCGCAGCACCTCTTCGGAGTCGGTCACGTCAATATAGCGCATAATGGGGAAGCCCAGCAACCCCATCGTCTCTTGTCTGTGCACGAGGATGATGACGCGGGAATTGCGCTGGCGCTCGATCCGCTCGATCCAACGCTGCCGCTCCCACTCCAGCATCCGACGCTGGAGCACCGGCTGGACCATGGTCGAGAAGATCAAGATCAGCCACAACAGCGAGAGGAAATCCATCAGCTCTTGACCTCCGCGGGGACCTTCTCGATCGCGACTTTGGCGCCATCGTAGCGCACCTTGATAGCATCTCCGGGGCGGATTGCGCCCTGCAAGATGGCACTGGAGAGCTCTGTCTCGACTTCGCTGCGGATCTTGCGCTTGAGCTCCCGCGCCCCAAACTCCGGCTGGTACCCCACTTCCGCTAAGTGCTCTATGAGCGAATCGTCAAACTGCACGGTGATCCCTTGTTCTTGGACCATCTGGGCGACTTTCTGAAGCTGAAGCTTCACGATCTCGCGGATCTGCTCTTGGGTGAGCGCGTGGAAGATGATGATCTCGTCAATGCGATTGAGGAATTCTGGACGGAAGTGTCTTCGGAGCACCGCCATCAATTCTTCTTTGAGGGCCTCGTAGCTGCGCTTATATTCATCGGGCAGCGTGAGATTGCGCTGGATGATCTCGCTCCCCAGATTGCTTGTGGCGATGATGATCGTGTTGGTGAAGTCAACGGTGCGGCCCTTGCCGTCGGTCAGCCTGCCTTCGTCGAAGACCTGCAAGAGAATATTGTGCACCTCGGGGTGGGCTTTCTCGATCTCGTCTAAGAGTATCACGCTGTAGGGTCTGCGACGGACGCGCTCGGTGAGCTGGCCGCCCTCCTCATACCCGACATAGCCTGGGGGAGCTCCGATCAGCCGGGCGACGCTGTGGCGCTCCATATATTCGGACATATCTATACGAATGATCGCATCTTCATCGCCGAAGACCGCCCAGGCGAGAGCTTTGGCAAGCTCGGTCTTGCCGACGCCCGTGGGCCCAAGGAAGAGGAACGTCGCGATGGGACGGTTCTTCTCCTTGAGCCCGGCGCGCGCTAGCCGAATAGCGTTGCTGACGGCGCGGATCGCTTCGTCTTGCCCGACGACCCGCTCATGGAGCTTCTCTTCTAAATGGAGGAGCTTCTCCCGCTCTTCGACGGTCAACTCGCTCACGGGGATGCCCGTCAACTTCGAGATAATTTCTGCGATGTGCTCGGCGCGCACCTCGGCCGATCCCGAAGCCACGGCCTTCTTCCATCGTTCGGTGGCTTCAGCAAGCTCTTGCTCTTTGGCTTTGATCTGGGCTTCGATCTCCTTAGCTCGATCGAACTGCTTGCGGCTGGACGCGTACTCTTGCTCGCGCTTGAGCTGTTGGATGTGGGCTTCGAGCTCATGAAGCTCGGCGGGGCGCGACGTGGACGCGATGCGCACCCGCGCTGCCGCTTGGTCTAAGAGATCGATCGCTTTATCGGGCAAGAATCTATTCGTGATATAGCGATCGGCAAGCTGCGCCGCGGCGATGATCGCCTCGTCGGTGATCTTCACTTTGTGATGGGCCTCGAAGCGGTCGCGCAGCCCGTAGAGAATGGAGATCGTCTGCTCGACGGTGGGCTCGGCGACGAAGACGGGCTGGAAGCGTCGCTCCAGGGCCGCGTCTTTCTCGATATATTTCTGGTATTCGCTGAGCGTCGTCGCGCCGATGAGATGGAGCTCGCCGCGCGCGAGCGCGGGCTTGAACGCATTGGCAATGTCCATGCCCCCTTCGCCCACCGCCCCAGCCCCGACGATCGTGTGGACTTCGTCAATGAATATAATCAGTTCGTCCTGATGGGCGATGATCTCGTCCAAGACTTGCTTGACGCGCTCTTCGAGCTCGCCGCGATATTTTGAGCCCGCGATGAGCGCGTTGATATTGAGCTCAACGAGTCTTTTGTTCCGAAGGCTTTCCGGAACCTCGCCCTTGACGATCCTCTGGGCTAAGCCCTCGACGATGGCCGTCTTGCCCACGCCGGGCTCGCCGATCAAGACGGGGTTGTTCTTCTTTCGGCGCGAGAGGATCTCGATGACGGTCTCGATCTCCTTGGAGCGCCCGATGACCGGATCGAGCTTGCCCTGGCGGGCTAGCTCTGTCAGATCACGTGAGTATTTGTCGAGCGTGGGGGTGGTGGAGGCGCGCTGGACGCGGCCCTCCTCGCTCCCCTTGCCCACGACTTTGACGGTCTGCTGGCGCAGGGCTTGCGGGGTGAGCCCGTACTTGCGCAGCAGATCTCCGGCGAGGCCGTCTTGTTCCTCCGCCAGCCCGATCAATAAGTGCTCCGGGCCCACGTAGCTGTGCCCCAGCTCGCGCGACGCCAGGAATGCTAACTCCAGAGCGCTCTTCACGCGCGGGGAGACGCTCAGGCGCACCGTCTGGCCCTTCTCGGCTTTAAAAGTGCCCCGTGGTGCGTTGTGCTCGATGTAGCCCTTGATATCTTGCGGCGAGAGCTTGAACTGCCTTAAGATCTCTTGGACGACTTCGCTCTCCATGAGCGCATAGAGGACGTGCTCGGTGTCGACCTCGTCTTTATTGAAATCAACAGCCGTCTGGGCGGCTTGCTGGAGGAGATCTTTAGCGTGCTGGCTTAGGTACGCATCAATATCAATGGCTTCGCGATCGCGACGGCGCCACAGTGTGGGTTCTTCGCCGAAGAAATCTTCCCACAAGCCGCGGCCAAAGAGCGATTCAAGGGGAGAGAACGCTTCTTCACGGCGCAGCCGCGCGTAATCGATCGAGCAGAGATGCAGCACTTCTTGTTGGCCGTCGCGCGTGATGCGCACGTGGACGGTTGCCGGGCGGATGCCGCAGATGTCGCAGAGCCGAGTAGCCATGATGTTCCTCCTTTAGCGAAAGCGCAGGATTGCCCCGACACCGTGCGGGGCGAATTGATCGTGCCGGGTGAAGACGTGCTCGATCTCAGCGTTCTGATGGATCGCTTCTTCGATCATCTCGTCAGCGAGGTCGTCCGTGGGGTGCATACGGTTGTGACAGAGGGGACACTCTGTTAGGTATGACGAGAGAAAGTGATCGTTGGGGCAGAGGGTGCCCTGGACGCGGAAGTCGTGCTGGAGCACAAGCGTATGGACTTGGCCGCTCATGAGGGCTTCGAGGGTGGGCTCGACCCCTAAGACTGCCAAGCCATTGGGCGCGTGAGCCTGCTCCAGCAGGCGCGCGATGAGCTGCTCTTCATAGCGGCGCTCCCAAGTTTGAGCGACTGCTACCGCGCGCTCTTTGAGGGTAGCGATGGGCATCTCCGGGCGCGCGTGGAATTCCCCAGCTAGGCGTTCTCGTAAATAGCTATGCAGGTGGTTCACCAAGTAGGGGATGGTCTTATCCTCCGGTCCGGCGATGATGAGCAGATCACACTGCTTCTGGGTGAAAAATTCAAAGGCGCGTTCGGCGACCCGCTTGAGGTGCCGATGGGCGTGGTCTTCGATATGGCGCTGGATGCGAAGTTCCCCTGTTCCGCCCCAGACGCCCGGCCCGCCCAGGCGCACCCCGCGCCCGACGCTCACCTTGCTGGGGACGTTATCTTCAAAGAACCCCTCTTCCTCTTCGAACTCCCCCAGATAGAGCGAGAAGATTCGGGCTTTGCGCGCGTCGCTCACCACGACGCAGTAGCGATCAAACTCGTCCAGCAGCACTGTCAGCGGCCGGATGTAGGGATCGAAGTTGACGACGAGCTGGCTGGGCAGCGCCACGGGAAGGCGATACTCTTGCCAGAAGCCATCAGGGCTGGCAAAGATTGCCAACAGCCGTGTCCTCTCCAGTTGGCGCTCCAGGCTGCGCACATGGCTTTCGATGCGCGCGAGCAACTCTTCGAGGGCACGGAGCTGCCTCTTGTCCAGCTGATTATTTGTCGCCCATCGCTCTTTTTGGAGGTGGATGAGCGAGTTGAGTTCACTGACGAACGGTCGAGGGGGAGTGACGTTCAGATATAAGCTGACCATCGGATACTCGTGGCTGCGCCAAGCTCGCAAGCGGTCTACATCATGAGCGGTAATCATTGATCCTCCTTGGAGCGCACCTCAATGACATAATGATACGGATAGATTTCGTGCTCGCGCAACTGGGCAAACCCTATCATGCGCAGGGCTTGCAGGACCTCCTCGGGGGGAATGCGTTCGCTGAGCGGCGGCCCCATCGGGGTTTCAAGCGGCTTCCAATCGATGACAAAGAGTCTGCCACCCGGCTTGAGCACACGATGAATCTCTCGCAAGAATATCAGAGGATCTTCAAGCTCGTGAAACACATTAGCCAGACACGCGGCATCTACAGAAGCTGACGCAATAGGGATCTCGCGCTCTGTGCACCGCACGGGGATGATATTCGTCAAGCGACGCAAGCGGGCGCGGCGCTCCAGTTCTGCGAGCATTTCCGGCTGGATATCTACAGCGTAGACTCTGCCGTGAGGGCCGATACGCTCGGCGACCGGCAGAGTAAAATACCCCACGCCACAGCCGATGTCGGCGTAGTTCATCCTCTCGTGAGGGTGCAACAGCTCTAAAAATCGCTCGACGCTCTGCCAGCGGGCGCGTTCAGGATTGTCGAGACGCTCAATATTTTTCGGATCGAATTTATGGGGCATAAATTTATAAGTGTTCGATGAGCATCCCCACAACGTACCCCACGACGGCGACGCCGAGGCCTACTAAGAACATATCGAGCCCGCTGCGGAATGCCCCGCGCCCCGTGAAGAGGCTTCGCGCGGCCCCCACAGCGAAGTGCGAGAGCATGCTGATCGTAAACGACGTCCAGATTTCTATGGGACCGTTGCCGAAGAAGAACGGCAGCACCGGGATGAGCGCGCCAAAGGCCGTCGCCGTCCCGGTCAAGATGCCCTCACGCAGCGGCGAGCCCAGCTCAGGAGAGATCCCCAACTCTTCGCGGGCCTTCTCTTGCAAGGCGATCTGAGGATCGGCCATCACTTGAGAAGCGGCCTGGCGCGCGGCCTCCGCGGGCATCCCCTTGGCTTCGTAGAGCAATGCTAATTCTTCGGCTTCGACTTCGGGCATGAGTTGAATCTCCTCACGCTCCAGCTCGATCTCATGCGCGTAGACCTCTTGTTCGCTCTTGGCCGCTAAGTATCCACTGGAGCCCATCGAGAGCGCGTCGGCGACCAGGCCCGCCAACCCTGAGAGCACGATAAATTCGTGGACTTGGGCGCCGAGCACCCCCATCACCAGCCCGAAGTTCGCCGTCAGCCCGTCGTTGAAGCCGTAGACGACGTTGCGCAAAAAGCCTCCGGACTCCATGCGGTGCCACGGCTCCCCACCGCTGCCAGCGAGCTTCATCAATGTCTCGGCGTGGATCGCCTCGTCGCGGGCGACTTGCTGAGAGATTTGAGCCGCTGAGCCGGAGAGGGCGCTTGATCTCTCGCGCAGATAATTTTTGACTTCGCTCGCTTCGTCAATGATGCGCAGGCGCAAGACGGCGCGCGCGCCACCGCGTCGCGCCATCCACCCCAGAAGACGCGCTCGCCACCCAGGCCGAAATTCCCCGACGGAGACCCCCTGTTCAGCCAAGAGCCGCGCGAACTTCTGTTGGTGCTGCAGCTCGACATCAGCGAGCTTCAGATAAACTGAGCGGCGTCTGGGGTCGGGCTCGACGTCAGCCAAGATTTTGTACAGATACGCGGACTCGCCTTCGTCCTGCCAGTGTTCGAGGAGGCGCTTGGTGTCCATAGAGCGTCACTTGAGAGCAGCAAGATCAATATGTTCTCTCACGAGCTGTTCGAGTAGAGCTATTTTATCAGTTGCATCCTTGGTGAGCAAGGGCTCGATAGCTTCGATGCGTTTCGCTGTCTCATACGTATCGTAAGGGACGAGCAAGAGCGGGATATTGCGCTCCGACGCGAGAGAGATAATATTCGCTGGAGGCACGATGTTGTTGGTGAGCACAACCCCGGAAGTATTGCTCTCCAGCGCCGCGAGGATCATATCGCTGCGATCACCGCTGGTGATGATGAGTTTGTTCTCTTGGGCGAAGCCAGGGTGGCGCATGGCCGCCTGAGCAGACATCGCCCCAATGAAGATCTGCTTGACGACGCGCCGCAGCCCACCCTCCCCAGCAATCACCTTTGCAAAGAGATTCTCAGCGAGATGCCCAATCTCCAACGTCGTCAACTCCGCCCGATGGGGGATGACCCCAAGCACCTTGATCCCCAGGGCGGTGATCTCCCCAAGATGGGCGCCCTTGAAATCCTCAACGGCTGGGATCTTGTTGATGATCACGCCGCAGAGCTCGACGTGCTCTCGTTCTATCTGTTTACGCACAAAGAAGATATCATCGAGAATTGTCCCTTCGTCGCCGTAGGCGACAAATATTACAGGGGCTTGGAGATACTGAGCGAGCGCGAGCACATCTAAGTACACCGAAACCCCATAGCTGAAGTCTCGTCCGCCTTCAATGAAAAGTATCTCTTTCCCGTGCTCGACGCGCGAGACCGACTCAAGCAGCCTCTCGCGCATTCCGTGAGCATCGTACATGTAGCGCAGCTTGGCATGATCGAAGCCGATGCTTAAGTCCTCGGGATTGTCGTCGGTGAGCCCGAAGATATTGGTCATCAACGCTGCATCGTAGTCCCAGAGGCGCTTCTTCCGATAGAGCAGCCGGTCGCCGAAGGGCTTCAGATACCCTACGCGCTTGCCCAACGCTTTGGCGAGCCCCACGATCACGCTCGTCTTGCCCGCACTCTTGCGCATCGAAGCGATAATAAATCTCTTCATGGCTCTTGCCCTCCTTGAACCAAGAGAACCCGCGCATCCACAGCGATCCCCCCTTGCCCATGTTCATAGACTATCAACGGGTTGATCTCGATGTCCGCGACGTTCTTACACGCTTGAAGCAGCGCACCGACACGCACCATGACGTCCACGATCGTCTCTATATCGCGCTTCTCTTCCCCGCGCACCCCCAATAGCACTGGATAGGACTTGAGCTCCTTGAGCATATCGAAGGCCTCTTGACGGCTGATGGGCAGTGCTCGAAATGAGACATCCTTCATCACTTCGACGTAGATACCCCCAAGGCCGACCATCAGAATCGGGCCAAACGACGGATCGCGACGAGCCCCAATGATGATCTGCACCCCTGGGGGCACTTGCTGAGAGACTTCGATGCCGTCTATGAGAGCCTCTGGTTTATGGGTTCTGCAATTGTGCAAGATCGCCCCATAGGCGTCCATGACTTCTTGAGCATTGTCCAAGTCCAGGGCGACGCCGCCAATGTCGCTCTTGTGCAGAATATCGCGAGAGACGACTTTCAAGACGACGGGATAGCCGATCTCTTGGGCGTAGCGTACAGCGTCGTCGAGCGTTCGCGCGATAGCGCTCTTGGGCACAGGGATTCCTGCGAGGCGCAGGAGCTGCTGGGCTTCCTGAGCAAGCAGGAAGGAACGCCCCTGCTGGCGAGCACTCTCAAAGACTTTCATAAGAGAACGTTCCTCAAACGATATGGGTTCAATCGCGGGCTCAGGCCTGGAACGATACCGATAGTGCTGATAAAGAGCCCCAAGGCACGAGACGGCTTCGGTGACATCGGCGAAGATCGGGACGCCTTGATGTCGGAGCTTCTGTGTGAGCTGTTCAACTTTCTCTCCTCCGAGCGCGGAGAATACTATAGGCTTTTGGGCTTGTTGGAACGCGCGGAAGTTCCGTTCGATCATCGGCGCAAACGACGCCGCGTCAAAGAGCGCGGTCTCACAAGAGAGAGCAAGCACAGAATGAATAGACTCGCTGTGTCGTGCGGCTTCCAGCGCACGATCGTAGTGGTCCGCCGTCGCTTGTCCCGTGAGATCTATGGGGTTTTTTGTCGAGCCAAATTCCGGGGTCACGGGTGCAAAGATCTTCTCTAAGATCTGGAGGTCATCGTAGAGAGTGACGGAATATCTTTCGCACGCATCAGTAGCGATGACACCGATGCCCCCGCCGTTGGTGATGATGACGGTCTCTTCTCCCCGAGGGAGCACTGACGTCGCTAAGAACTTAGACCAATTGAAGGCTTCTTGAATGCTTTCGGCGCATAAGACGCCGCACTGCCTCATAATAGCATCGAAGACTTCTGCGGCGCCAGCGAGCGCCCCAGTGTGCGAGGCAGCAGCGATGGCCCCGCGCTTGGAGCGCCCCGCTTTGATGACGACGATAGGCTTCTCTCTAGAAGCACGCTTGAGCGTGCGCACAAGGCGTTCGCCATCCTTGACCCCTTCGATATATATCAAAATGACGCGCGTCTGCGGATGGGGAACGAGATACTCTAAAAGATCCGTCTCGTCTATATCGGATTTGTTCCCGACAGAGACGATAGCAGAGAGCCCCATCTTCTCGGCCGCGGCCTTGCCGATCATCGCGACCCCTAAAGCGCCGCTCTGGGTGACGATAGCGACGTTACCCTTGGGAATCTCTCTCGGACCAAAAGTAGCATTGAGCGAGGGAGTAACAGAATAGAGCCCGAAGATATTGGGCCCAAGGACGCGCATCCCGTGTGCGCGCGCGTAGGCGACGATCTTGCGCTCTTCTTCTAAGTTGCCGATCTCGGAGAACCCCGACGAGATGATAAGCACAAATTTGACGCGGTGAGCCGCGCACTGCTGCACCGTCTCAAAGACGGCTTTGGCAGGCACGACGATGAGCGCTACGTCAATTTCTTCAGGAATATCTCTTATAGTTGGGGCAACGGCGAGCCCAAGGATCTCCCCGCCCTTGGGGTTGACGGGATAGACCTTCCCCGTATAGCCGTTAGCGACGATATTCTGCACGATCTTGTAACCGATCTTGTTGGGGTCATGCGACGCCCCGATCACGGCAACCGTCCGTGGTTCAAAGAGAAACTGTATATCTGGAGTGCTCATGATTCGCGGAAGGTCATCTTCAGTTCATAGACACCTTCGGATCGGCGCTTCTCGATGTCGAACCCCATCTTCTCAAAGAGATGGAGCATCGGGCGGTTCTCCTCCAAGACTTCCGCAGTGAAGCCGTGGAGACCTTGGCGCTTGGCCAGATACGTGAGATACGCGAGCAGCTCGGTGCCGATGCCCTGGCCCTGATAGTCGTCGCGCACGACGAACGCGACCTCGGCAGTATTGGTGCGCTCATCAATCGCATATTGCCCAACGCCTACGACCTCCTCCACGCCCTCCTCTTTTTGGATTGTTGCTAGAATCACTAACTCTTTTGTGTAGTCAATGACGACGAACTCCTGGAGGCGTTCGTGAGGCATGTCCTTGCGCATCGAGATGAACCGTCTATAGAGACTTGTGTCAGAAAGCGCGTAGAAGAAATCTTTCAAAAGATGCTCGTCGCTGATCTTGACGGGGCGCAGGAGGATTTCGAGGCCACTCTTGGTTGTTCTGTAGGTCTCCAATTCTTCAGGGTACTCGCCGCGCTTGCCCGGAATGAACGCTTGATCTTTGTAGATGAGGTTGAGCTTTTTCGCCTCTTGGATGAGCCAGGGGCGGAATTTGGGATGCGCGATAGCGATGAGCGCCATGGCGCGCTCGCGGACGTTCTTTCCGTGTAAGTAAGCAATCCCGTACTCGGTGACCACGTAGTGAATGTCGCCGCGATTGAGGGTAACCCCAGCCCCTTCGCGCAAGAAGGGCACGATGCGCGAGACCGTTTCGTTATTGGCTGTCGAGGGCAGCGCTAAGATCGTCTTGCCGTTGCGGGCGAGCACCGCGCCGCGCATGAAATCCGCTTGGCCGCCGATCCCGCTGAAGAATGTCTTCCCCAAGGACTCCGCGCTCGCCTGCCCGGTCAAATCTATCTCCAAGGCGCTGTTTATAGCTGTCATATTGTCATGGCGCGCGATGACCAGCGGGTTATTGGTGTAGTCCACGGTGCGGAACTCGATCGCGGGATTGTCGTCAAGATATTCATACGTTTCGCGGCTCCCCATGCAGAACGTCGCGACGGTTTTGCCGCGATCAATCGTCTTGCGGCTGTTGTCTATCACGCCCTGCTTCATCAGGGCGACGATGCCATCAGATAACAATTCCGTGTGCACGCCCAAGTGCTTTTTCTCAGAGAGATTGGCTAGGATCGCATTGGGGATGCTGCCGTAGCCCACTTGGATCGTGTCGCCGTCTTGGATAATCCGCGCGACGTATTTGCCGATCTGTTGGGCAATCTCATTGTCGGCCGGTGCGTGAAATTCGAGCAGGGGCTCATCGTAGGGCACGATGAAGTCCACGTCTTCAATGTGAATGAAGCCGTCACCGTGTACCCTGGGCATGAACGAATTCACTTGGGCGATGACCAAAGAAGCCCGCTCGGTTGCGGCTTTGGTGATGTCCACGCTCACCCCTAAGCTCATGTAGCCGTGGCGATCCGGGGGCGACGTTTGAATGAGCGCCACGTCAATGGGCACCAAGCCGCGCGCAAAGATTCTCGGCACATGCGAGAGAAAGATCGGGGTGTAGTCGGCTAACCCTTGATTGACGGCCTCTCGGGTATTTGGGCCGATGAAGAACGAATTGTGCCGAAAGTTGTATTTGAACTTCTCGTCAGCGTATGGGGCAACACCCAGAGTCCACACGTGGAAGACTTCGGCATCGAAGATGGCCTTGGGGTGGGATTGCACGTAGTTCACCAAGGCGCGCACGAGATACTGAGGCTCGCCGCAGCCGGTGCTGATGAAGATATGGTGCCCACGGCGAATCTTGCTAAAGATCGTCTCTTCGGTAGCAAATTTCTCAGGATAGCGCTCGCGCCATCTTTCTAGGAGAGCTTTCTTCTCATCGAGGAGCATAAGTTCTCTAGATTATTTTCCAAGATTCTTGCAGTGCTCGCAACTGTTAGACTTGACGCTGTGGGGCGACGTTGGTATTCTTACACGATCTCGGAACGATATGACGCTTGAACAGATCTTTGTAGCAGTTGCTGGAGCGAACACGATCCTCCAAGGGCTGTGGGGCGGGATCATCATCACCGTGCTCAACGCCCTTGGGGCGCTCCTCATTTTAGTATGGCGCAAGCCCTCAGAACGATTTCTTGATGGGGCTTTGGGGTTCTCCGCAGGGGTGATGCTCACGGCAAGCTTTACCAGCCTCATCTTGCCGGGGATTAAGTATGGTGGCATCTGGCCGGTGCTCATCGGCATGGCCCTCAGTGTGATATTATTGGACCTCTCCGATCACATTGTGCCGCATCTGCACGCGATCTCTGGGCAAGAAGGGTTTATGACCAAGCGCGTGCGCGCCGTCTGGCTCTTCATCATTGCGATTACGCTACATAATATGCCCGAGGGGCTCGCCGTGGGAGTGGGCTTTGGCTCAGGGGATCTTGCGAACGCGCTCAAGCTCATGCTCGCCATTGGGATCCAGAACATCCCCGAGGGGTTGGCCGTCTCGGTCTCAGCGCTCAGTGCCGGGCTAGGCGCGTACTTCTATGCGAGTTTCGTCGGGGTGCGCGCGGGGTTGGTCGAGATTCCCCTGGCGCTCTTTGGCGCCTGGGCAGTGCACGTCGCGGCGCCCATCCTGCCGTATGCGATGGGCTTCGCCGCTGGTGCTATGCTCTATGTGATCAGCGACGAGATCGTCCCGGAGACACACCGCAAGGGCCACGAGCGGACAGCGACTTTAGGGCTGATGCTCGGCGCGGCAATCATGCTCTATCTCGATGTGACGTTGGGCTGACTATGACCGACATCATGCGAGCCCCTGAGCGCCGTCAGCGATTTCTCCACAGCCTCTCGCTAAGATAGAGCGACCCCAGAGCAAGGAGGTTGAGAGCCTGTGGAGACCAATGGCGCCGATGGCAACGGGAGAGGCAGTTTCTTGCAGCTCTATCTCGATGAGATCAAGCGCCATCCTCTGCTCTCCCCTGAGGAGGAGTATCGGGTAGCCCAGCGGGCTGCCCGGGGCGATCCTCAAGCTCGGGAACGCCTCATCACCTCAAACTTACGATTAGTCGTGAGCATCGCCGCCCAATATCGCGATCTTGGGGTTCCCTTGCTCGATCTCATCCAAGAGGGCAACATCGGGCTGATCACCGCGGTGGAGCGATTTGATCCCAGCCGCGGGTATAAATTCAGCACCTACGCGACGTGGTGGATCCGCCAAGCGATCATGCGCTCGCTCGTGAAGCACCTTCGGATGATCGCGGTGCCGGACTATCTTGTCTCGCTTTTGCATAAGATCACGCAGTTGGAGGAGCGGTATCTTCAGGAACGCGGCGATCTGCCCAGCTCTGAGGAGCTGGCTGCGGAGATCGGCGTCTCCCCAGAGATCCTGCAGCGTTTGCTTCAAGTGCGCCCGTTCACGCCCTCGCTTGACACTCCCATCGGGGAGGAGGAGGACGAGACGCTTCTGGAGGGCGTAGCCACGGACCGTGGGGCGCCGGAGCGGGAGACCCTGCGGGCGATGCAGCGCGAGCGCCTCGAGCAAGCGCTCGCGGAGCTCGACGCGCGGGAGCGCCGCGTCTTGGTCTTGCGCTACGGCTTAGAAGACAATCATCCGCGGACGCTCGTCGAGATCGGCATGGCCCTCAATCTAAGCCGCGAGCGCGTGCGCCAGCTCGAGGAGCTCGCCCTCAGCAAGCTCAGGCAGTCAGAGCATCTCCGGGAGCTTGGATAACTTCACAGCTCCACGGTCTCCTTCCAATCGGCGATGTGCGCGGTGCGCCCAAGCTTCGCCGCAATAGCGTGCTTGAGCGCGACCAGGCTGGGCATCTCCCCGTGGACCAAGAAGATCTTCTCAGGCTTGTGCGCATGTGCCAGCCATCGCAGGAGTCCCGGTTGGTCGGCATGGGCCGAGAAGCCGTTGATCGTCCAGATCTGGGCGCGCACGGCAATCTCCTCGCCGAAGATCCTCACCGTGCGCGCCCCTTCGATCAAGCGTCGCCCCAAGGTGCCGTCGGCTTGGTAGCCCACAAAGACGATGCTGCACTCCGGGCGCCACAGCTGATGCTTCAGATGGTGCAAAATCCGCCCGCCGGTGCACATGCCACTCCCAGCGATGATAACTGCGTGGCTCGCAATAGAATTGATCGCTCTTGATTCATCGGGGGTGCGAGCAAAGCGCAGCGCGGGAAAGTCGAAGGGATTGGGGCTGTGCGCCAGCTGTAGGGCTTCTTCGGGCTTCAAGTATTCGCTATAGCGTCGAAAGACTTTCGTCGCGGAGATCGCCAGCGGGCTATCGAGAAAGATCTGACATCCGGCGAGCTCCTTGCGCTTGTAGAGCTGAAAGAGCACGGCGAGCAGCTCCTGGGAGCGCTCCAGGGCGAAGCTGGGGATGATGACATTGCCCCCGCGGGCAAATGTGAGGAGAATCGCTTGGCGCAGCTCAGCGATGGAGTCGCGCATCGAGCGGTGAGCGCGATCGCCATAGGTGGCTTCTATGATGACGACATCTGCGGGATCGGGCTCTGCGGGATCGGGAGTCAAGATCTTGTCGTGATTGCCCAGGTCTCCAGAAAAGAGCACTCTCTTGGGGCGCTTGCGCCCTTCCGTGATCTTCAGTTGTACGAACGCGGCGCCCAGCACATGGCCGGCATCTCGCAATTGCAGGGTGACGCCTTTGGCTAACTCTATGGGCTTGTTGAGGGGTATAGGGTCACCAAAGTGCTCAAGAGCGAGTAAAACGTCTTCGAGCTCGTAGAGCGGTCTGACGGGGCCGCCGCCACGGCGGCGCTCCTTCTTCGTAAGAAGAGCGGCTTCTTCTTCTTGCAGCTGGGCACTATCAGTCAAGATCAAGCGCGCCAGATCGCGCGTCGGCTCCGTACAGAGAATCTCTCCCGCAAAGCCCTCGCGCACCAATCTGGGGATAAGCCCGCAGTGATCGAGATGGGCATGAGTTAAGATCACATAATCTATCTTGCTGGGAGGAAACCCAAAAGGGAGCCAGTTGCGGCTCTCGATCTCCTCAGACCCCTGGAAGAGCCCGCAATCTATCAAGATTTTCAGTCTATCTATCTGCAGAAGGGCGCAGGAGCCCGTCACGGTCTTGGCCGCACCGTGAAACGTTAGCTTCATATGAGTAAAGTTTATCTCCCGGCGCGAAGAGAGGCAAATATCTTCAGGACTTTCCCCATGACATGACGCAGATCATTGACAAGGGGAGAGGGCTCATCTATAATTCGACCGACTGGTCGAAATTTGACCCAGTGGTCAAAGATGCGGCTGAGGGAGAAGCAGAAAGAGGAGCGCTACGCGGCGATCCTGCAGGCGGCGCTGCGCATCTTTGCGGCCAAGGGGCTTCAAGAAGCGACGATGGACGAGATTGCTCAAGCTGCGGGGCTGGGCAAGGGCACGATCTATTACTATTTTAGCTCGAAAGATGCCCTCATTGAGGAGCTGCTCTGTGCTCTGGCCGAGCAGTACTTTCATACGCTTCTAGAGGGAACGGAAGCCCTGCGCGATCCGCTGGGGATCGCAGAGCGCATCATACACAATCTTTTGGAGCATTATCAGCGCCAGCCGGAGCTCTTTCAGGTCATGCAGATGATCTTGGCGGCGCCTGGGGGAGGGCCCCCGCGCGCCCGCGCCGTCTTTGCCCAAAAGCATCGGGAGTGGCTTGCTCGGCTCAAAGGCGAGACGGCGGAGCTGCTGCGCGCTCGCGGGCTTGCGGAGGAAACGTTTGTGGATTTGGCCCCCGCGCGCCCGCGCCGTCTTTGCCCAAAAGCATCGGGAGTGGCTTGCTCGGCTCAAAGGCGAGACGGCGGAGCTGCTGCGCGCTCGCGGGCTTGCGGAGGAAACGTTTGTGGATTTCGTAGGGACGTATGCCCATGGACTGCTCTTTGCCGCGGTCGCGGGGCGGGATATCGAAAAGCTTCGAGAAGAATCGGGGCGCGTGCTGCGCGCCTTCTTAAAATAACCCCTCACCCCTTGCTCCCCTCTCCCTCTGAGGGGGGAGAGGGGACGGGGGTGAGGGTGAAAGGAAAAGGAGGAGCGATATGCTCACAAGAGTGCTGCTCGTGCTCGCGCTGGCGAGCGCGGTGGTCGTCGGGGTCGGTGGGCCAGGATGGACGCAGCCCACCGGCGTGAAGCTGGACGAGATTGTAGTGCAGTACCCGGAAGGGTACACGCGGGTCTTGGCTGCAGATATCGCGCTGCTGTTGCGCGATGCGACGTTGCGCGAGGGCGTGATGGGGCCGTTGGGGGCGGCGCGACACCCCCTCAACGGGATTCGTCAGGCCATCGAGCTCTTCCGGCTTGATGCGCAGAAGCTCCCGTGGGTGGCGCATGGGGCCGGGCCCAATCTCTCGAGCTTCTCGGTGATTGATGGGGCGCCCTTCCCTCAAACATTTGGGGCGCTACAGGGGCTGAAGGCTGCCGTGGGCGCGCCCAACTCCCCCTATACTCACTGGGATTTGGTCGAGATGAACGGCATTCCCGTGGTCTTTACTGGGGGAGTCTTCGGCCCGATCCCCATCGAGTGGGCGTATATTACGTTGGCGAGTCAGTTATGGTTTGGCACCGAGGTCGGGCTCGGCGCTCCCCCAAATCGGGATCGTCTGAAGGCTTCGGCGGAACGCGTCGTGGCTCGTCTGCGGGGTCGCATCGGAGTCTTCGATGAGTTCGTCGCCGCGTATGCGACCCGTGGAGGATCTATAGCGTTCGTGCGCCGCACGGATATTGCCAAAGACAAGCCCGTGGAACAGAACGAGGAAGTCATAAGCTACGCGATCTTCTTCGAGGGGGCAGCGGCGCGGGTGCGCTTCCAGATTCGCTTCACTACCGAAGCTGCTGCCCAGGCCGCGCTGAACAATCTCCTGACGGGCAAGAGCAGCTATCTTGCCCAAGACCTCTATCGCGCGGAGCTTGTCAGCCGAACGCTCAGTGGGCGCATACTCGACTTTGAGGTGCGCACTGATCTGCGCGGCGTCGTGGGGCTGTTGCTCCTGACGATGCCGTCTTAAGTCTATGGGCGTCTTTGAGAAGGCACGAGGGCCGTGGCTCGTTGTGCTCGTGATCGGGCTGATCACGGCCCTCTGTGCCGTGGGGTTGAGCAGACTGAGAGTCGCTAACGACCCGCAAGAGTTCCTCCCCGATCATCCCACGGTGCGGCTCTTCCGCGAGGTCGAGCGCGACTTTGGGGTAGCGAGCTTTGCGCACGTCATCGCCGTGCGCTTTGCCCCCAAAGAGCATTTTACGATCGAATCCCCACAAGCGATCATCGAGATGGAGGCCGTGCTGCAAGCCCTGCGCTCCGTGCCGGGGATCGTCTCCGTCCAGGGGATTCCTGACTTTGTGAAGTTTGTGCGGGCGGAGCTGCACGGCGGCGACCGACGCTTCTATAGCCTGCCCACCGACGGCGACGAGCTGGGGTATTCGTTCCAAGAGATCATCCGCATGACGTTCCAGCGCATGGCTTTAGTGAAAAAATTCACGTCGCTGGCGGGCACGGCTTTGGCGACGGCCACGATCGCCAAGGATGCTGATCTTATCGAAGTTTCGCGCCGCGCCCTCGACGCGCTCAAGCCCATCCAAGAGAATGCTCAAGCCCTTGAGATCGGCGTGGTCAGCTACGGCGAGACGCTCGATGTCTTCAATCAGACTACAGGGCGCGATATTCGCTATCTCACTCCACTGGTCTTCGCGTTGATCGCGTTGACGCTCTTGTGGGTCTTCCGGCTGACGCGCCCGTGGGAGCTGGGGTTGGTCCTGCTCTTGATCGTGGGGGTGAGCGCGGTCTCCTTCAGCCCGGAGCTCTTCTCTGGGGCTGCTCTGCCCGTTGATCTTGCGCTGACCGGAGCGGTAGCGCTCTTGGTGCTCGTGACGTACAAGCCCTTGGCGAGCCTCTATCTGACGCTTGGGGTTGTGGGGCTGTCGGGGGTGTGGGCGTTTGGGCTGCTCGGCTGGCTTGGTGTGCCCGTCAATTTCTTAATGGCCGCGGTCTTCCCGCTCCTGATGGGCATCGGCGACGATTATGCCATTCACTTGCTGCACCGATACGAAGAGGAGCGCTGCAAGAAGCATCCAGGGCCACAAGCGATTCGCATTGCCCTGACGCGCACGGGACGCGCGATCATCCTGACGACGATCACGACAGCTGTAGGGTTCACAGCGCTCTTCTTCGCCCCAAGCCCACCCATCCGATGGTTCGGGTTGCTCTCCGCCGTCTCGGTGATCAGCGCGCTCATAATAACGATGACGCTCATACCCGCGCTGAAACAGATCTTCCCAGAGGGGCCAAGGGCAGAGCTCTGGCCCAGCGCTCGAAGATTCTTTGCGCACCCCCAGGCGAGCTTGCTCAGCCTCGGGCTCAGTCGCTACGCAAAACTGCTGCGCGCTCCCGCAGCGATGCTCGCCGTCATACTCATCGGGCTGATGCTGGGAGCTGCGGGCTACTTTGAGGGCCGAGCGTTCCAAACATATACAGTAGACTATCGGCGGCTGCTGCCCCAAGATTATCCCACGGTTGCGCTGTACACCAAGATCAACGAAGAATTTCGCACCTACGATGAGGTGCAGCTCGTGCTGACGGGGGACATCGCGCGCTTAGACGTGATACGAGTCTTACTGAAAGATATCCCCGAGGCGCTCGCAGCTTCGCCCTATGCGCACACGGTGACGAGCATCGCTCATTACTTAGAAGATGTGCGGGCGGCCAATCCCCAGCTGGCCGCGGGCTTTATGGAGCGCTTTTTAGAAGACCCCGATGGGGCCTATCGGTGGCTGCTGGGCGAAGTCTTAGCAAAAGACTCTCTGCGCCAGCGGGCAGAAGCCTATGTGCTCCCCATCTATACGTCAGAGAAAGCCGTGGTGCGTGTCGGCACGATGCGCTTCTCCGACCAAGCGGGCGTGCGCCGCGTTGTTCGCGATATCATTGAACGTCTGGCCCCGGTAATAGCGAAGCTGAGCGCCATGGGGATCACCGCCCAGCTGACGGGCGTCCCGTTTGTCGAGGAGCTTGGCTTGGATGCGCTCCATAGGTCGCTGACGCAGTCGCTCGTCATTTCGTTTGGGCTCTGTTTTGTCGTGTTAGCTGTGGCATTGCACTCTGTAGTGTGGGGGCTGATCGGGCTCTTCCCCATGATACTCGTGACGGGTTTGTTGCTTGGGACGGTGAGTTTCTTAAAGCTTGAGCTGAACGCCGCGACGGCGATCGTGGCCGCGATCAGCATCGGCTTGGGAGTAGACTACGCGATTCACTTGATTCAGCGATTTCGCGAGGAGCGCGACTTGAGCGTGGCGGTCTCGCGCACCGGCGAGGCGCTCTTTGCCGCGTTCTTCACGACAGCGTCGGCGTTCTTCGTGTTAATGTTGAGCACGATCACGTGGAATCGGGACTTCGGGCTCTTGGTGGGGCTCGCGGTCTTCTATGCGTTCGTGGTGACGGTCTTTGTCTTTCCGGCAGTGCTCTCTCTGACTCAGAGATTTCGTAAAGAATCTCAGTAAAGGGGGCGATTTGCTATGCGTTTTGTGCTTGTGGCTCTCTTGCTCGCGTCGTTGCTCGTTGGCTCTATGTTCCAAACGTCGTTCGCTCAAGACGCGGACAACGATGGCCTCACCGACGCCCAAGAGAAAATCTTGGGCACAGACCCCAATAAACCCGACACCGACGGCGATGGCCTTCTGGACGGCGAAGAGTACTTTGTCTACTTCACCAACCCTCTCAAAGCCGACTCCGACGAAGACGGCATCGCTGATAAGCAAGACCCCTACCCTCGCTGGGTGCGCTATGAAGATCTCAACGGCGTCACGACGACCGTAGATCGCGTCATGCAGGGAGCAGAAGGGCTGCGCTTTCATCAGTTCGTCGAGGTGAAGGCGGGCAATGTCATCACTATTGATTGGAATAGTTTCCTCAACCCCAACTTCACCCTGCGCGAGGCGCGCTTTACGATCAAGTATGACTTTCTCGACCCCAACCGCCCCGACTACACGGGGGATGGCTACTACAAGCCCGTGGACACAAACCAGATGGAGATCGTCCTGCCCAGCTATGAGGGGATTTTTAAGGCGACCATCCCCTGGCCGGGGCAAGCGATGACCATCTCGGATTGGGTCTATCATCTCTACGGGAAGCCGCTCAAAGTGGGTCAGGTCTATGAGTTCAATGTCTTCTATCACGAGCTGTTGCGCTGGGGCGAGGAGCCCTTTGCGCGGGCGCGCGCTGAGGTGATCGGCACCGAGAAAGTCCCCCTGGAGACGAAGCTCGGCCGACGCGAGTACACCGTCTACGTCGTCAAGGCAACGCTGAAGTTCGCGACGTTCAAAGATCCGTTCTTCCGGGCGTTCTTGGGGCCGGAGCCGGAGCTCGTCCTGAAGGCGCTCTTCACGGCCGGGGAGAACTCCCAGACCCAGACGCTCCTGCGCTACACGACCCCGTTCTTCCGGATCACGCCCACGAAGTCCGTAGGGTTTTCGGATTTTATTATCGCGCACTAGGTCAGCTTAATGTAGTAGAAGCTCTTGCCGCGGTAGACCAGCCAGCGGCGACGCACCAGATAATAGATTGCGTAAACAATAGATGCACCAAGGAGAACTACGCGCTTCATAGCCCGTCACCGGTTCTATCGTACCCCAGGGGTGTTCCGTGAGAGAGCCCTGGTGAGATACGCCTGCCAGCTTTTGGAGACGTGAGCGGTTGACATCTGTCTTTTTGCGCCTGGGCCGCCTTGGACGTTAGAATACCCCACGGGAGTCGATGGATTATGATGCGAGCGATGCTCTTGAAGCTCTCACAGAATCATGCGATGCAATCAGCGTTCTCCCGATATCGCTTTGCCCAAAGGGCCGCGCGGCGCTTCATCGCCGGGGAGCGCTTAGACGAAGCGATCGCGGTCGTGCGCGAGCTCAACGCCAAAAATATCCTAGCGACGCTCGATCATCTCGGAGAAAACACGACCAACGAGCGCGAGGCCATCGCGGCCGCTGATGAGTACTTAAAAATTCTCGACGCGATTGCCCAGACGGGGGTGCAGTCTGAGATCTCGCTCAAGCTCACCCAGATGGGGTTGGATATCAGTTATGAGCTGTGTCTGCAGAACATGCGCCGGATCGTGGAGCGGGCGCGCCAGTATAAGAACTTCGTATGCATTGATATGGAGAGTTCGGCGTACACCGATCGCACGCTCGATCTGTATGAGACGTTGCGGCGAGAGGGGTTCGACAACGTCGGCCCGGTCATCCAAGCGTATCTGAGAAGAAGCGAGCGCGATGTAGAGCGCATCATCGAGTGGGGTGCGAGGGTGCGGCTGTGCAAGGGGGCTTATCAAGAGCCCCCAGAGATCGCTTTTCCCAACAAGCGCGATGTGGATGCGAACTATGTGAAGTTATTGGAGAAGCTCTTCAGCCCGCGTGCGCGAGAGAAGGGCGTCTATCCCGCGATTGCCACGCATGACGAGAAGATCATCCGCTGGGCCCTTCAGTATGTGCGAGAGCACCAAATTCCTCCTGATCGCTTTGAGTTTCAAATGCTCTATGGCATCCGACGAGATCTCCAGATACAATTGGCACAAGCGGGCTATCGCGTGCGGGTCTATGTCTCGTATGGAACGCATTGGTATCCGTACTTTATGAGGAGGCTTGCCGAGAGACCGGCGAATGTGTTTTTTGTGGTGAAGAATCTCTTCAAAGGGTAAAGTGAACCAGGGGCGAAGCCCAAGGCCTCGCCCCTGCTCTAAGTCTATCGCCTCTGCTCTACGCGCGCAGCTTCAGCCACGCAATGATCACGTTGCCGTCGGGAGCCTCTTCGACGAGCCGCAGCGCAACATTGTAGAACGCCGAAGCGTTGATTCCACTCACGCTCACTGTGTAGATCTGATAGCTCCCAAGGCCAACGGTCAGCGTCCCGACCTGCGTCCAGCCCTCTAGCCCGCGAATATCTCCATCGGGAGCCGGAAGCTTCGTGGGGTCAGTCGGCTCCGTCTGGACGAAGACCTCCACTTGAGCGGGCTTATTGCCCACGGCTTTGAGACAGAACTGCAGCTCGGCCAATGGCTGGTTGCGCGCCGCGATCCGGTAGACGACCCAGTCGCCATCGTCGTTCATGCCGGCCTCGAAGGGCTTTTCGCTCTTGCCCCAGGCTTGCCACTTGGCTAAGAACGATGAATCTATCACGGAGAGATCGGCCCAGTGATCTACCCCGCGCTTGTCGGGGCTAGGATTTGTGCCCCCTGTGGCAAGATACCGCGCCCCATCGCGCAGGAAGAGCCCTTCTGCATACGCTCCCGGATCGCAGACGACCGCTGTGGGCGTCGGAGGAGTCGGCGGCGGAGGCGGTTGCACCGCTACCACAACGAACGTCTGCATGCCCAGCAAGTGCGTTCCATCATGGGCCGTGTGGAACACTCGGACCAAGTATGTCCCTGGAGGCAAAACCCCCACGGGGATCGTATGCGGCCCCCACGACGTAATCACTGCCATGCATGGAGAGCTTGTATCCGATGAGCTGATCGTAATTGTAGTGCCAATAATGCTTACACTGAAGGGCGGCTTGGGTTTGCAGCTGTCCCTCCAAGTTCCAGAGATCTGAATAAAGACCGGGGTGGGATATGGTACGATTGAGCTAGGGAGAATAATAATTGTCGCGCTGCCTTGCGCGACGCTCGGCACTACTGCCAGAGAGACTCCGACCACGACCAACACCGCCCACTTCCAGGCCCGCCACAACCAATAGCGCATAAGGATCACCTCTGCTTTCTTTGAGTTTTCGCTCACCCCCCAAGCGCGAAAGAGAATAGCCCTTGGGGGAGAGCTTGCTATTATATATATACTCTCACCCCAAGGGCGGGGTTTCACTCAGCAGTCGTTATGCTCAGCCGGCCAGCGAGAGCACGAAGGGCATCGTCGGCCCGCCAACTTTGATCACCAAGACGAAGAAGACAAATCCCGGCACCGGCCCACCGCCGAACGTCGTGAGCGGGGCAAAGAGCGCTGGACGATCACAGAAGAGCGTCAGCCCGCCACCCGGCGGCGGCACCGAAAAGCACGTCGCTAGCGTGGGAAGCCCCACAACCCACAAGACAACCGGCGTCGCCGGACGATCATACGTTACAGCTACCCGCAGCTGCCCCGTGCCGGAGCTCACCCAGTAGCCCACAGCTTGGAACCCAAACCCCAACGCCCCTAAGATCAGTGGATCATCGGCGTTGCCGATCTTGGGCTTGTCTTGGGAGCCCTGCACTTCGACGGTCGCTCCGGCGGCTTGGAGGGCAGAGATGAGCTGCTGCGGGCTCATCCCCGGCATAAGCGGCGGCAAGCCCGGCGGCAGCGGCGGCTGCCCTGTCGGCGGCTGCGGCTGTTGCCCCGCTACAGTCGCTAAGATCGTGCCGCACTCGTACTTCGTCTCTTGCCCCACGGGAACAGTCAGCTCAAGCGCGGTCGCTTGCCCTTGAGCCCCAATGAACGCCCCGCGCACGAGCAGCGCCGTCGGCGTCGCGCGCAGCTCAAACTTAAATTCGCGCTTCGTCTCAACAGGGATGACCACCGGCGGGGTGAAGAGCTGCGTCGCCAGGAGCGTCTGCTGTTGCAGCCAACTCAACTGTACGATCTGCACGCCCCCGCGACAGCTCAGATTGCTGATGACTGCCGACGCCGCAATAGTCTGCTGGGCCAGCGGCCCATAGCCCAGCCCCGCCACCAACAGCCCGACCAACCCGACAAACAGCCACAACCGATACTTCATACGCTCAGCCTCCTGTCGTGAAAGTGTGTGTGGCTTATCTTACTCTATATTCTGCGCTGGCGCAGGCGCTCTTCGGCGATGCGGTCGGCTATACGATGCGGCGCCAGCCCCTCGCGCCGCGAGAGCTCAAAGATCTTCAGTAAGCGACCGTAGATCTTCTCCGTCTCGTGCAGCGCTTTTTCGAGCGACCCACCCAGAAGGTCCTGCACCGCGGCGATGAGCCCCCCAGCGTTGATCACATAATCCGGGGCATAGAGAATCCCGAACTCATGGAGCCTATCGCCGTGGCGCGGCTCTTTGAGCTGATTGTTGGCCGAGCCAGCGACGATCTTGCAGTTGAGCACAGGCAGCGTCTGATCGTTGATGACCCCTCCCAGGGCGCACGGGGCGAACGCATCGCATTCGAGGGCGTAGATCGCTTCGGGGGGCTCGACGATCTTGACGCCAAACTCGCTCTGGACTCTCTCCAGCGCGCGGCGGTCAATGTCGCTGACGAAGAGCTTCGCCCCTTCAGACGCTAATAATTTGATGAGATGGTACCCGACTTTGCCCGCCCCTTGCACGGCGATCGTCCGCCCATGCAGGGAGCTGTTGCCAAAGACCGTCTGGAAGCACGCCTTCAGCCCGTAGAAGACCCCTTGAGCCGTGACGGGGGAGAGATCGCGGGCGATAATCCCCTTGGCCCCGGCGATGAACTCCGTCTCGCGCATCATGATTGTGAGATCATCAGGGGTGATCCCCATCTCCTCGCCCGTCGTGAAGCGCCCATTGAACTGATGGACGATGCGGGCATACGCCCGCAGAAGCTCTGGGGTCTTGTCGCGCTTGGGGTCGCCCAAGATGACGCCCTTGCCGCCGCCAAAGGGCAGCTCCGCAAGGGCGCACTTGTAGCTCATCGCTTGGGCTAACTTGAGCGCATCTTCGAGCGCCGCCTCCCAGCTTGGATAGGGGTAGAAGCGCGTCCCGCCCGTCGCTGGGCCCAACGCCGTGCTGTGAATGACGATGAGCGCCTTCAGCCCTGTAGCCGAATCGCTATAGTAATGCACTTCTTGAGGGGCGTACTGAGCGATGATCTCTGTGAGATTCTTTGAGGTCTTCATAGTTTGAAGATCCTTTCGAAGATGGGCAAGAGAAATGCGCTTGAGAGGATCCCCAGCAGAGCGCCGCTGATCACGTCCGAGGGGTAGTGCTCGGCCATGTGAATCCGCGAGATCGCGATGATGCTCGCTGCGCTGTAGGCCGCGATCTGGATATGAAGATCGGGATAGAAGTGCGCCAGGGCATAGGCGATCCCAAACGACGTCGTCGCGTGGCCCGAGGGGAACGAGTACGTATCGAGCAAGCGATAGCCTAAATCATACGGAGGAGCCGTATAGAGCGGGCGCGTGCGCTTGAAGACGAATTTTAAGAAGCGAAAGAGCGCAATGTTAATCATCGTGATCGCGAACGCGATCATCACGTACTTGCGATCGAGCGGCGTCCCCCAGATGAGAATAAAGAGCCCAACTAATCCCCAGAGATACCCGTCGCCAAAGTACGTGGCGATGACCATCGCTGGGGAGAGCTTCTTCAAGAAGCGATTGGCTCCCACAAAGCGCAAGTAGCGCTCATCCCACGAGAGGATCATATACGGCAAGACATCCGCAAGATAGTGATAGAGCCCCAGCACCCTCTTTTGAAGAGCTCCTTGAGCGCGCCCCATAGTTATGCCTCCTCCGCCCGCTTGGGGCGCAGGGTGGGGAAGAGAATGACCTCGCGGATCGATGGGGAGTCCGTGAGGATCATCGTGAGTCTGTCTATGCCAATGCCCAAGCCCCCTGTGGGCGGCATGCCGTACTCCAGGGCGATGAGAAAATCTTCGTCGAGGGGTTGGGTCTCTTCATCGCCGGCGCGGCGCATCGCCTCTTGGGCGAGAAATCGCTCGCGCTGATCGATGGGGTCATTCAGCTCCGAGAAGGCATTCCCAAACTCCATCGCCCCGATGAACGGCTCGAAGCGCTCCACGAAGTTTGGGTTGTCTTTCTTTCTCTTGGCTAGCGGCGACAGTTCCACGGGGTAATCGAGCACGAACGTGGGCTGGATGAGCGTGGGCTCGACGTATGTCTTGAGGAGCTCGTCCACTTGTTTGCCCCAGGTCGGCTGGGGATCTACCGTGAGCTTGCGGCGCTCGATCTCCTCGCGCAGCTCCGGCAGCGTCCTTGCGCGCTCAATATCGATCCCAGTCTGCTGGAGGATCGCCTCGCGAAACGAGATACGCCGCCACGGGGGAGTTAAATCAATCTCGTGCCCTTGATAGAGAATTCGTGTTGAGCCCAGGACTTCTTTGGCAATCTGGGAGATCATGCGCTCGGTGAGGTCCATCATATCTGTATAATCCGCGTAAGCCCAGTAGCACTCCATCTGGGTGAATTCGGGGTTGTGCTTGGTGCTGATGCCCTCGTTGCGGAAGTCTTTCCCGATCTCGTAGACTTTCTCTAAGCCCCCGATGATGAGTCTTTTCAGATACAGTTCGTCAGAGATTCTCAGATAGAGCGTCATATCGAGGGCGTTGTGATACGTCGTGAACGGCCTGGCGGCGGCGCCGCCGTAGAGGGGTTGTAAGATCGGGGTCTCGACCTCGAGAAAGCCCTCGCTCTCTAAGAACCTTCTCATGGCGCTGACGATGCGGCTGCGGATGATCGCGATGCGCCGCGCCTGCTCATTGGCGATGAGGTCCAAGTACCGTTGGCGGTAGCGCGTCTCGGTATCGTGGAGGCCGTGCCACTTTTCGGGGAGGGGCCGCAGCGCCTTCGCTAAGATCGTGAACTCTTCAACTCTTACAGAGAGCTCGCCCTTCTTGGTGCGGAAGACGACCCCGCTGACCCCAAGGAAATCGCCAATATCAATCTGGGTGAAGAGCTCATAGCGCTCTTGCCCCAAGAGATCGAGCGTGCCGTGGAGCTGGATGCGCCCGGAGCCATCGCGCAGATCGAGAAAGGACGCACCGCCCATCACCCTGCGAGCGGTGATCCGCCCGGCCACGCGCGCTTTGAGAGTGCTGTCGCTGCCGGCGGGCAGATCGCGCAGGGTCTGCTGCAGCTCTTGAGCAAGATGCGTGCGCGCAAATCGTGTTGGGTAGGGGTCAATGCCCCGACGGCGCCATTCTTCGAGCTTGCGCAGGCGCTCTTCGCGCAGGGGGTTGCTCGTGTCCATGAGAGGATGTTTAGCGCTGGATGGCTAAGATCTTATAGCGCACGATGCCGCGCGGAGTCTCCACTTCGATCTCCGCGCCCTTGTGCCGGCCCATGAGGGCCCGGCCCACGGGAGACTCCGTGGAGATCTTATTCTGTTCGGGGTCGGCCTCAGCAGGACTCACCAGCTCGTAGGTCTCGGTCCTGTTGGTCTTCAAATCCTTGAGCGTCACGCGCGTGCCGATGCCCACCGCTTTGGTGCTGATCTGGCTCTCGTCCAAGATGACCGCTTTCTCAAGCAGCTCCTCGAGGCGGCGCACCTCGGCCTCGTAATAGTCTTGCTCGCGCTTGATATCTAAATACTCTTTGTTCTCCCGCAGTTCCGCCCCGTGCTCCTTAGCGAGCTTGAGCTTCTTGGGGAGCTCTTCGTAGAGAATCCTCCGATACTCCTCGAGCTTCTTCTTCTTCAGCTCGTAGCCTTCTGGCGTCAACACGATCTCTTCTGTCATTTCCATATTCTGCCCCTCCTCGTCCCTCATCGGAGCGCAAGGTGCTGGGGACATTCGGGTTGGGGTCGGCGTATAAACTATAGCAAAAGTTTCGAGCAAATTCAAGGGCGGGCGATCGCCTGCAGGGCTTCAAGCAGATATTGGCTGATCTGGGCGTTGGTGAGGGTGAGCAGGGTTGGGCGGGGCTGAACGATCAGATCGAGCCCTGCGGTCAGCTGCGGATGGAGGCGAAACGTCTCGCGTATGATGCGCTTGAGTCGGTTGCGCACGTGGGCCTTGCCCAGCTTCTTGCTGACGCTGATGCCAAGGCGTCCTGGCTCTGTCGGGCTTTTCCGCACGTAGAAGATACGAAAGAGCGCATCTTGATAGAGCTGGCCGTGCTCGTAGATATACTCAAACTCGCGGCGCAGCCGGATGCGTCGGCTGCGCGGGAATTTAAAAGACATAGCTTAGCGAGTGGGGCCGAGGCGCACGCGCCCTTTCAGTTGTTCGAATCTTTTCGGTCCGATCCCGCGGATCTCTAGAAGCTCTTCGAGAGTCTTGAAGCCCCCGTGCTTCTCGCGGTACTCGATGATGCGCTGAGCTAAGACCGGCCCGATCCCTGGAAGGTCTATCAGCTCGTCAAGCGTCGCGCTGTTCAGATCGAGCGGCTCACTCAGACGAGTAAGAAACTGAGAGATCTGTGGTTCTGGGGCAAAAGCCGCCCGCGTCGCTAGAGCGCTCACCAGCGCGAGCGCCATCACGCCCATCAGCACAAGCTTATCTGATCTATAGAGAGTCATGGCAGCAGCTCTTTGATGCGCTCGATCCCTTCGGTCTCCCAAGTCAGGATGAGCTTCGGTGGGATCGGGCGGTATTTATCCAAGCTGAACTTCATGCGATAGAGCTTTATAAAGAGCTTTTGCAATCGGGCGCGCAGGTCGGGATTTTGCTCAAAAAGCTCGCGCTTCTCTGCGCAGAGCTGCTCGACCTCTTCGAGATAGAACTCGACTTGGGCCGCTTGGCGGAAGAGCTCTTCGGCACGAACAGTGTCGGAGCCGTTGAGGCTTGCGACGGCTTCTCTCCAGAGCTTGCGGCGCAGCAGTTCTTGCTGGGCGCGCAGCTTCATGCGCTGAGCTTGCTCTTGGTAGTATTCAAGCTGTTTTGGGGGGAATTCTAACAGATGACACCGGCAATCCGGGTGCAGTGGGGGTTTGTGCTGTGGGTCTTCAGAGATCTCTCCGTGATGGCTCAAGCACTCCTCGCACGTGAGGAAGTGCACCTGGGCGTAGAACTGAAAGTACTTTTCCGGGCGATCAAGAAGAACCATACCATTCACGAGCCTCCAGCCTCGACTGTCTCGACGGTGACTGTCTGCCCTGTAGCCTCCGGTTTATAATAAAGCCGCTCAAATCCGATGACCTCTCCGGTCTGGCGGTCTTTAATAAGAATGACACCTTCGCCTGTTTCTTCGCAGATCTGATCACGCGAGGGTTCCTTCCAGTAGACGGTGAGAGTCTCTCCCACCGGGTCATGGATTACACGGATGTGGGCCATATCGGCTCTCCTTCCTTGACTTTGTCGGTCACATAGCTGGTGATGATAAAGCCATCTCCATTGAGTCGCTTGACTACCACTGCCAGATAATACGGAGGCAGGGGGGTATAAAACAAGTATACCAAAGGGTCTTGAGTACTGCGACGCACCAGGCTAGGGGTACGCAGGCATTGCTGGACTTCCGATTCTTTCCCAATGATTTCAGGATGCTTGCGCTGAATCAGCTCCCAATATGCTTTTGTTGTGCGGACGGAGAAGCCCAAGAGCGTGGGGACAGTGAATAGAATGTCAGACTTCATCGTCACCATCTGTTAGTACATGAAGTGAGCCACATTGGAACACCCTTGTCAAGTATGTGTGCCTCCTGCCTGCATGATGCTTCATTATAAGAGAGAGCAGCCGAGAGGGCAACGTCAGCGATACGCCAACAATCCCAACACCGCCCCAACGGCAGCGATGATCCAAAATCGCAGCGTGATCAAGACCTCGGGCCACTCTTGATTGGGCAGCAGAAACTCATAGTCCACGCCCTTGGCGCGCTCAAAGTGATGGTGCAATGGGGAGACTTTGAAGACCCTCCTTTTGAAGAGCTTGAAGCTCAGCACTTGCACGATCACCGAGAGCGTCTCGATGACGGGGATGAGCGCAATCAGGGGCAAGAGGAGCGCCGTGCCGGTCACAAGCGCCAACGCTCCCACCAGCCCGCCCAGCACAAACGAGCCCGTATCGCCGAGAATGAGTCTCGCCGGGTGCGCGTTCCACCAGAGAAACCCAAGCAGCGCCATCGCCGCGAGCATCACAATATTTACGAGCGTGATCTCGTTCTGAAGATACAGAATCACGCCGTAAGCTCCCAAGGCGATGAGCGTCACGCCCGCCAAGAGCCCGTCCAAGCCGTCGGTCTCGTTGAACGCGTTGACCGTACTTATGAAGACCAAAAAGATCAGCGCAACGGAGAGGGCCGGCGAGAGCGCGACGATCTCCCCGATGAACGGAATGCGCACTGACGAGGCGATCTCAAGCGCGAGCGCTGCCCACGCGAGCGCACCACCGACTATCGCCTGGAGGAGCAGCTTATAGCGTCCTGGGAGCCCTTGGGCGTGGCGCTGGAAGATTTTCAGCCCGTCGTCGAGCAGTCCGATCAGCCCAAAGCCCAGCGTCGCAGCGCCGACGAAGAGCGCCTTTGGGCCGAGCGCTTCATGATCAAACAGTGTGAGCACTGCCCAGCTTCCGAGAAACGCGAGCACGAGCGCGACGCCGCCGGCTGTGGGGGTGCCCTTTTTATGGGTATGTATTTCTGGGCCGTAGTCGCGGATGGGCTGGCCGATGCGTTTGCGCTCCTGAAGCCCAAGCCAAAGACGGCTCAAAATCAGACTGACGAAGAACGTCCCCAGGCTCAGCCACCACATAGACGAGAGCAAGCATAGCACAGATTGGGGGTAGGTGCCAAGATGCTGTGGGAACGATCTCTTGGCGCAGGGAACCCCTTTTGTCAGTCTACTGAGAATCTGTGCTATAATGTCCATAATATATCGTCCCAGGAGGGAGGGGAAGATATATGCGCGATTGCCGGCCTTCGTGCCCTCCAGAGTGCTTGCTCCACGATTTGGACGGATTAGATGAAGCGCAAGCTCAAGGCTTTCGCCGCGCTTGTTACCCTGCCCATCGTGTGCTCTTCGAACAGGATGATCCCTGCCATAAGCGGATCTTTCTACTCTGTACAGGGCTGATCGGTCGTTGGTGGGGGCAGGGAGAATTAGAGAAGCACTGTCTAGAGATTCTCGGTCCGGGCGATTGGCTGGGGTCAGAGTGTTGGCAAGACGACGCTTGGATTTGCAGGGCCTACTCTCTAACTGATACGTCGGGCTGGTGGGTCAGTGAAGCGCAGTGGCTGGCCCTGCTACGCCACCCTGGGGTTTTAGAGCGCTTCTGGCGACGGCAAAATCAGCGCCTGCAAGATCTTCATTGCTGGCAGGTGCTTCTGGCGCGGGGGAGCGTGCGGGCGCGGGTGGCCTGGCAATTGCTCCATCTAGCAGAGCGGTTTGGGCAGGCTAGCCAGACTGGGGAGATCTTCGTGGCGGTGCATTTGACGCATGAGCAGCAGGCCATGCTCGTCGGGGCGACGCGCCCTATGGTGTGGAAGGCTCTCCAGCATTTTCAGCAGCAAGGCTGGCTGGTTTGTGCGCTCTCAGGCTTTTGGATTAAGAATAAAGAAGCCCTGATAAGCGTAAGCTACGAGGGAAGCTAGTCAGAAGCCATCTTTTGTAAAAAAAAAAGCAGCATTCCTGTTAAATATTTCCCTTCACACGCCCGATTTTTTGTTATAAACTTGAGCTGTCACATGCTGAAGGGAGGGAAGGAAGTGGTCCTCGAAGAGCTCAAAGCAGGGCGAGCCCGTCAGATATTTATAGCTTTGGTGGGGCTGAGCGCGGCAGTTTGGAGTTGGTCAGAAGTAACCTGGGGCCAGGTCTGCCCTGAGGGTCCACCTCGCTGCCTTTACAACTCCATTCAAAAGGCCCTTGACGCGGGCTTAAGTGAAGTGCTCATTGCCCCTGGCAACTACACAGAGTTAGTCACCATCCGCCACAGCGTGACATTGCAAGGCTTGGATCGCGACAAGGTTATCTTAACCGGTATGATCCGCACTGAGGGTGAGGGTTTTTCAGTAGAGATCTCGGGCATGACCATCCGTGGCTGGGGCTGGTTCCCCGAGGGGATTATGCTACGCCGGGTCAGGGCCGTGGTCCGCGATGTGGTTATCACCCAGCTGAAGGGCTTCCACGCTGGCATTTGGGTGGACGATCCCTCTGGGGATGTGCTCATTGAGCGGGTGGAGATCAAAGATAATGACATGCCCGATCCCTTCTTGAAGTTAAGAGTAGAGAACCGCGAGAGCGGGATCGGCGGCATTGTGCTCAGCCGGCTTCGACCAAGGCAGACAATTGTACTGAGAGAGAACAAGATCATCAACAATGGCTTTTACAAGTGTGAACCGAGACGGGGCCAACGAGCAGGCGAGTGCTACTGGGGCGATGGAGTGGTGATCGGGCTGGTGCTGGAAGGTCTTCCCAAGGTGCTCTTCGAGGAGAATGTCATTCGGAACAATAAAGGCTTTGGGGTTAGTTTCTTCCAGCCCCCGTGCTACCCCATTCAGGGGATCGTGCAAGTTTACATTGGGGGGTCTGCCAACGAGGTGCGAGACAACGCTTTGGGAAATCTCTGCCCAGCGAGCTTCCCTTGGCCAGCAGGCTTCCTCAAGGGTTGACACAACACATCTACACAAGGGGGTAAGCATGCAAGCCCAACGAGCTAAGCAACACAGGTTATGGATGGGGCTGTTAGTAAGCGTCTTCCTAAACTTGTGGCTCAGTGCCTCAATGGCCCAAGCCGCACCTAAGCAAGATCAGTGCTTGCGAGCAGTGTTCACTGCTATAAATAGTCAAAATCCTGAGCAAGACACTAAGGACTTTAAGGCTGACCTTAATAAAGCCATGCAAGCGCTTCAGAACGCGCCTAATTTTGGCAACAAGCCTGCCGCTCAGCTTGTAGCAAGTACGTTCGCTATTGTATGCCATCTCAGAGATACAGTCAGACTGACAGCTGTAGCTGCAGAACAGCAAATGCGCCTCAAGGAAGCGATAGCTAAGCTGCGGAATATCTTCCAGCGAATTGTACAGGCCAATACCCTCACCGAAGCCGATAAAATCAAGGACTGGCTAGCCAAGCTCTTCTTCCTTGGGCCGGATAAGTTCCTTCATCCCAAGTTTAAAGTGAATAATCTCTACATCTGGAATCTTGTTCGGCTAGAGTTGGTACTGAACAATGCTGGAGCTGCGCAGGAGGGTGGCGTCTTTGCAGTCCCCGCAGGCGGGACCGACGTAGACCTGATCATGTTAGGCAAGCCAGCCATAGACAGTAACAAAAGAGAGGAGCAGGGTAGGGAAAGAGTACCTTGGCCATGTGAGCTAAGCTCAACCCAGATAAAAGCTTGCATATACGGTTATCAAGATGGGCTCTTTTTCATACAAATCAAGGATGTAGCGAACGTGGATGATGTGCTCTTTACCCAACAAGGCGGGCAGCAAGTTGCTGGCGGTGAAGGCACTCTCCAGCACTACACTGAGATTACTTTGAAACACATCAGTGCTAATGCGGCTAATTGGCGTAATGCCTATGGTGCCGAAGTAGTTGCTTGTTGGTATAGTATACTAGGGGGCCGCCTGCCTTGCCCACAGCAACCCCTTCTTCCTCAAGTTGAGCTGGTCATCGGTATTTTATTCTGGAGCTCTATTGATAACGCGGACAAAGTCAAACAAGAAGTGACCGGCCTTGGTGTAGCTCGCTTAAACAATGCTCAGCTCGCTGTCAAAAACGCCCTGAACAAGGAAGTAAAGGGTGTGGCCATCGGATGGCGGACGCTGGATCAGCAGAAAAAAGTGATCATTAACTACTCTTGTGCTGGGGTCGATCGCCAGGCAAAGACTTGGCAGCAGTGCAATGAAGCAACCAATCCTCTTCAGCTTTTTGGCAAGGAGAATGCAGCCCGTTTTGTCTGCGCGGCCTTCGGGCGGGATGAGCTGGCTAAGTGTATAAAGGACGCAGTGGAGAAGAGATGAGGAGGTTGATCTTCTTTATGTTATATACAGCTAAGTGCGGCTTACACCTAGCGAGCCTGTCAGTGTTGGCAGGGGTGCTAGGGTGTTTGAGCTTTGCTTTCTCCAATGCTCAGCTCTACACCGTCTGTCCTTCTGGGTGTCCCTTCACCAAGATTCAGGCGGCGCTAGACGCGGCGAAGGACGGAGACACGATCACAGTTGGGCCCGGTGTCTATCGGGAACAGCTGAAGATTACTAAATCCGTGAGCCTCGTCGGCGCAGACCCCGCTCAGGTACGGCTGATGCCCCCTACTTCTGTCCAAGGGTTGTCCCTCATCCAGGTTGGGAACTTGATCGGCGAGCTCACTCTCGAGCACCTGCGCCTAGAGGGCTTCACCCTCTACCAAGCCGATCAGCTGGTCACTAACGCTGTCCAGGTCTATGATGCCCTCGTGCGTCGCTTCACGTTTCGCAACAACCGTGTGCTCACTTCTCGTGAGGTCACCTGGAGAGCCAGCCTCTGGGGCGATGAGGTGACCATTGAAAGAAATGTCTTCAACCAGGGCAGCGTTCTCGATGTGGCTGGCCAGAAGATTCGCCTCATCAATAACGATCTGTTTGGCACACTGGTCAATCCCTTCTTGGGTGATGAAGGGAACGAGGCCCTGGTCGAAGGAAACACCTTCCGCGAGGAGGGCTTGCTCGTCTCTGGCAACACCGTAGTACGCCGGAATCAGTTCCGTTCTGCTGGCGTGGGGATCGATGTCGGGGGTGGGATGGAAGTGGAGTTTGTACAAGTGCTGGAGAATGAGTTCATCGGCCCAGGCCTCCTCACCGAGGACTTTTTTGAACGGTCTGCGATCAGGGTGGGGAACAGCGGCGATCGCGTGCTTATCGAGGGCAACAGAATTGCCAACTATGACGTGGGTATCTTGATCGATGGCTGGTTCCAGCCCTCGCCGGAGACGATCATTCGTAGAAACGAGATCAGCCAAGGGATTGTGGGAATCTTGGTCAGGGATCAGAAGCGATACCCCACTCGCATAGAGATTGTTGAGAACAAGATTGATCGTCAGGTACTCCCTAGCCCTGCTGGCGAGGAGAGACCTAACCTGGTCGGGGCTGGTGTCTTTGTGCGGTGGGATGTGGCTCATATTGAGATCTTGCTTCAGGGGAACATCATTACGTTGGGAGATATGGGGGTGGGACTAGCACCGGAGTCGGGGAAGTTTGAGTTGCGTGGCAACACCATCAGGGACAATGCGGGTTGGGGCGTCTGGGTGGCCGTGCCCCCTTGCAGTGTCTGGAGCGATCCGGCCAAGGTACAAGTGACTGGCTCGGGGAACGACATCTCCGACAACGGTAAGAAATTGCCAGCTGAGGCCAAGCAAGTGGGCGACGGGGAGGGCAACGTCTGTCCTAAGGAGTTGACCTCGCTCAAGAAGTGAGCGCCGCAAGAGGAAGGTCAGAGACCTAAGAATTCAGCAAAGAAGGGGGATGATCGCCATGATGCGTGGCAAAGTGAGCTGGCTCATGGTCGGAGTGGTGCTCACTGTATTGGTGAGTGGGCTTGTTGGACGAAATATCTGGACTGGCGCGCAGCAGCAGGAGATCGAGGTCTGTCCGAGCTATCAAGGGTCCTGTCCCTACACCTCGATTGCGGCGGCGGTTCGTGACGCGCCCGACGGCGCGACCATTGTCATTTGGCCGGCGTCGTATAATGAGATGCCCATAGACATCACCAAAGCTCTCACCTTCAAGGTGAAAAAGCGCGGGTCGCCACCTTATCTTGCCGCCATTTATCCCAAGATCACTAGCCGCACGTTTGATGGCCTCATTCGCATTGCCGTTAATGACAAAAACAAATGGGTGAGCTTCATAGGGGATTCCGAGAGCCGTTTTATCGTGCGCGCTAGCAGTAGCGTGAAAGTGGCGGTATTCTACATCAGATCCAACGCACGGTTCTCGCACGTCGTGGTCTCTGGGGATCATTATGCGAGTGGTGTGATCTACACTGAGCTATGGGACGGCATGAAGGTTGAGTTCAGCGATGGCAATATCGGGGCTGGTAAGGAGTGGGGCCTATTAAACTCTAGTTATCCCAGGACGACCTGGGTGACCGTCACTAACTCCTTGATTAACGCCAACGGAACCGGGATCTGGAACCTGGTAGATAACGTTAGCATTGCGGGGAATGAAATTATAGGCAATGGTACAGGGGTATATGCTGGAGAGAGCGAGGGTTTGGGGCGGGCCTGGATTGAGAATAACTCCTTCCAGGAAAACGGCTGGGGGATCTTTGCTAAGACCATCTACAACATCGTCCAATGCAGGAACAATACTTTCAGCAAAAACCAAGCCGATATGAACGACGTGGCAGCTGAGGTCTGCCGCTAGAACAGGAGCAAGCACCATAAAGGGGTGATACTCGATGAACGCTCCACAAAAGCAGCCATGTAGTCTGTTAGTCGGGTTGGTTGTGGGAACGTTGTTGTTCTTGTGGCTCAGCGTCTGGGAGACCGCTGCCCAAGCCCAACAGCAGCAAAGAGATTGTGTAGCCGATCTTTTCAAAGAGATGCAGAACCTGGGCATCCCGGTTAATCTCCAGAAAGATCCTCAGGACTTTAAGACCGATCGCAATAACGCCAAGAACGCGATCCAGAATGCTATTAAAGCAAACAAGCTGGCGGCCGGTGAGGATACTATGTTCAACGATGCTGTAGAGGCGATAGCCTGTCACCTTGCCGATACGCCGAACTTACCCGTAGTCCAGGCGGAGAGGCAAACACGGTTGAAAGAGGCAGTTGCCAAGTTACGCAACCTCTTCCAGCGCATCGCTAATCCCGTAGCTGGGGCCGATGACCTCAAAGATTGGCTAGCCAAGCTGTTCTTCCTCCGCAAGAAAAACTTCCTCAAGAAGAACAACAACCAGTATGTGTGGAACTTGGTGCGTCTGGAGCTGGTGCTCAATAATGCTGGAGCTGCGCAGGAGCCAAATGTCTTCGCGGTCCCTGCCGGAGGCACCGATGTTGATCTGGTCTTATTCGCACCCTTAAAGATCTATTCAAGCTCATGGCAGTGTGCAGACCTGGGAGGAGTTCAGGTTTGCGACTATGATTTCCAAAACGGCTTATACTTCGTGCAAACGAAGGACGTTGCCAATGCCAATGATGTCCTCTTCTCTCGACAAGGCGGGCAGCAAGTTGCTGGCGGTGAAGGTACTCTCCAGCACTACACTGAGATCGTCGCTAAGCATATCAGTGTTAATGCGGCCAATTGGTGCAACAGTTATGGTGCCGGCGTGGTCTCTTGTATAATCGGATTGCCGCGGGTTCCCAGACCGCGTAAATGTATAGGTCCAAACGTTCCTCCTGATCTTCCCAAGACTGAGCTCATTATCGGTATCTTATTCCGAAGTGCTAACGTTGCCAATGCGGACACAGTAAAACGGGAAATCACCGGCTTAGGGCTTCCAGCCGGAGCAGGCCTGAACCGAGCCCAGCGAGCGATCAGAGAAGCGCTCAACAAAGAGGTCAAAGGGTTGGCCATCGGCTGGAAAGTTATCCAACAACAGCGGGAGCAAATCGCGTACTCCTGTGCAGCTACCTTTAGGGATACAGACGTCCCTGTATTCGGACGACTTGTCGATTGGGGGCCGTGCAGTTTTATAGCGGGCAATAATCCACTCCGATTCTTTGCTACAGGTGACGCAGCAGAACTCGCCTGCGAGGCGTTCGGGATAGCGGAACCAAAGTGCAACAAGCAAGAGAAATGAGGAGGTTGATTATCATGTTGCGTTTAGTTGGTTTGCTGGTTTCAGCGATGGTGCTTGGGCTTCTGAGCTTTGCCGTGGCCCAGCCCTACACCGTCTGTCCTTCTGGGTGTCCCTTCACCAAGATTCAAGCGGCTCTGGATGCCGCCAACGAGGGCGACACCATCACTGTCGGCCCTGGGGTCTATCGAGAGAACCTCAAAATTACCAAGTCCCTCAGCCTCAGCGGCGCCGATCCAGCCCAAGTGCGGTTGCTGCCTGGGGGTCCGGCTTACGCCCTAGTCCAGATCGGCGAGGAATCCACGCTCAAGACGGTGCGCATCGAGGGCTTCACCCTACAGCAAGCAGCCGGTCTGGTGCGAGAGTCTATATATGTCGATGTGGCTACAGCGATCCAGAACTTCGCCTTCCGCAACAACCGCGTGCTCAACCGTGAAGAACAAGACTGGATGGCTAGTTTTGCGGGTGATGAAGTGATCGTGGAGAAGAACGTCTTCAGCAGCAACAGCACTCTCGAGATCGAGGGCCGACAAATTCGTCTGATCAATAACGACCTGTGGCTGGTGAGGGTTAACCCTTCGTGGGGTGACACCGACACTGAGGCTCTGGTGGAGGGGAATATCTTCCGCGAAGAAGGAGTGCTTGTGTCAGGTAATACCGTGGTGCGCAAGAATCAGTTCCGCTCTGCAGGAGTGGGGATCGATGTGGGAGGAAGGCCAACAATAGAGTTTGTCCAAGTGCTGGAGAATGAATTCATCGGTCCGGGCATTCTACGTTTTACTGATCCCTTTCGATTAACTGACGCGATCACCGTGGGTAATAGCGGGGATCGCGTGCTGATTGAGGGAAACAAGATCGCCAACTACGATGTTGGCATTGTGATAAAGGGCTCATGGCAACCTTCCCCCGAGATCGTCATCCGCAAGAACTCCATTAGCCAAGGCTTACGAGGGATCTGGCTGCAAGAGCAGCAGAGGATACCCACCACGATCCAGATTTTGGAGAATACCATTGATCGGCAGCAGCTACCATCCTCTAGCCAAGCGGTAATTGGAGCAGGGGCAGGGGTTTGGGTCGATTTGTGGATCGAGCAGGTCGAGGTCCTCGTCCAAGGGAACATCTTGCGCTTAGGGGACTTCGGGGTCTTGCTGATGCCTGGCTCTGGGAAGTTTGAGTTCCAAGGGAACACGATCACAGACAACGATCTGTTTGGGGTGCTCTTGGCCGTGCCTCCCTGCGGGGAGATAGTAGACCCGGCCAAGGTGCAAGTAACCGGATCGGGCAACAATATCTCCAACAACGGCAAGCGGCTCAAGCCCGAGGAGAAGCAAGTGGGCGACGGAGAGGGCAACGTCTGCCCCAAGGAGCTAATGTCCCTGAAGAGGTGAGCATGGGCAGCCGCATTGTCGTTGGCGGTCTTGGGCTGGTGTTGCTGGTGGGGCTAGGGAGCTGGGGGCAGAGCTTTCTCGTCTGCCCCCAGGGCTGCCTCTATAGCTCGATTCAGGAGGCAATCAACGACGCCTTCCCCGGGGACACGATCACCGTTGGGCCAGGCACGTACAAAGAGCACTTGGAAATTCAAGAGAAAGACCTGCAGCTCGTCGGAGCCGGAGCCGGGCAAGTAACCTTAGAACTGGTGGCTGCGTCCGCCCGAGTGGGTCGGGGATATGTTGGGTTCCTCATTGCCAACAGTATAGTCGCTATCAAGGGCTTCACCGTGGTGACCAAGGGGGCCCCTCTCTGGGCACAGAATGCTGATGTGCAGGTGCGAGAGAACGTCTTTCGTGGCGGTGGCCTCGGCTTCGACGACTGCTTGGTCTGCATCGAGGGCGGGCTGGAGTTCGTCGCCGAGGACAACCGCTGGGAAGATTATGGCGGCAGCTGGACGATCAACCCCGATCTGCTGAGAGCCGGCTACGCCCTGTTGCGTCTGCGGTCGGACCTGGCCGTGCTGCGTCGCAACACCTTTACGCGCTTGGCGGGGTTAGCTGTCGCTGTGCTTTCGGGCCAGGCGATTCTTGAAGAGAACCGTTTCGAGCAAGTGTGGCGCGGGGTGCAAGTGGGCCGACCCGGACAGGGGCGGAATCCCGAGGTCTACGCTCAGTTGCTGCGCAATCGCCTACAAGGATGGAAGGACATGGGAGATGGCGTACTCATCTTCGACGAGGCTTATCTGGAGGGTAATTCCATCTCCGGTTTTGCAGGTTGTGCCGTCTGGCAATCTCAACCTGACTTCGAGCGCCAGATCCGGCGGATCATCGTCACGGATGTCATAAAATATTTCCTCATGGAAGCGCTCTATGGCAAGCTGGAGGAGCTACCTCAGGCGACCGTCACCGGGAAGAACAACTCCATCAGCCAGAGTTGCGGAGACTGGTGCCGCCAGACATACGCACAAGTGCTCTGTCCTGATCAGCGTTTCTATCCCCAAGGCTTTGGGGGAGGACGATAGGGATTTCTACAAAGTCGAATATCTTTATGGTAAAGTTAAGCGTCCCGGCGACGCACAGCTTCCAGAAAGCGGTGCTCCTCTTCAGGAGTGAGATCGGCTAGTTGACAAGCTCATTGTATCAGAAGACAGCCGACAAGCAAGACCCGGGTGCCCATCAGCATTCCGAAAGCCCTAAAGAAATTATCGTCTCGCGAATTTCCGCCCCACTGAGTATGATAGAGATGCCATGCGCGTCGGCATCGGGATAGACTTTCATCAGTTTGCCCCAGGGCGCAAGCTCATCTTAGGCGGCGTCGAAGTCCCCTATGAGCGAGGGCTCGCCGGACACTCCGATGCTGATGTGCTCTTGCACGCCATCTGCGATGCGCTCCTCGGCGCAGCCGCCCTCGGCGACATCGGCACACACTTCCCCGACTCCGACCCGCGCTATAAAGATATCTCGAGCGTCGCGCTCTTGGCTGAAGTGCACAGAAAGATCACGGAAGCACGCTTTGCGATCGAAAATATTGACGCAACGGTGATCGCCCAAGAGCCCAAGATCGCTCCGTACATCCCAGCGATGCGCGAGAAGATCGCCCAGACGCTTGGGCTCTCGATAGCACAGATCAATATTAAAGCGACGACGCCTGAAGGGCTGGGTGCGCTGGGACGGCGCGAGGGGATCGCCGTCTGGGCCGTCGCGCTGCTTACCTCTCCCGTTCCCTCTCCGTAAACGGAGAGGGCCAGGGTGAGGTATGCCCCTCACTTCCCAAAGAAGCGCATGATGTCATTGTACGTCACTAGGAGAATCAGCCCAATCAAGAGTATGAACCCGAGGTAGTGGATGAACCCTTCTTTTTCGGGAGGGATGGGCTTTCTGCGGATCATCTCGATGAGCAAAAAGACAATTCTGCTGCCGTCGAGCGCCGGGATGGGCAGAAGATTGAACAGCCCCAAGTTCAAACTGAGCACTGCAACGACGAGCAAGAAGGGCATCAGGCCAAGCTGTAACGATTGCCCCAAAATCCCAGCAATCCCTGCAGGGCCGCTGATCTCGCTGCTGGCCTGCTCAAATCTATGAGGGAGGCTCTTGAGCCACTCGACAATAGCCACGACCGTGTCCCACGACCGCTGCGCCCCGACGAGAATAGTCTGCCCCAGCGGGACGCGCCGCATCAGCACTTCCGGCTCAAAGCCCCCGAAGAGCTCAAGCTCGCTGCGCCCAGCTACATCGAGCGTGAACGTCAGCTGTTGCTCCCCTCGCTGCACGACCATCACAGCTTGCGACGCGCTGAGCAAGATCTCGCGCATCTGCCAGAAACTCCAGATGAGCGTGTTATTAATAGCGAGAATTCGATCGCCCGGCTGAAGCCCCTGCTGCGCGAAGAACGACTTTGGGTCGAGCTTGGCGATGACGTTGCTCGTCGAGACTTGCGCAAATCTCACCCCGATAATATAGCGCCCGTCGCGCTCCGACCACGCGGGCTTCACCGTCACCGTATGGCGTTCGTCATGGCGCAGCAGCTCAAGAGTGATCGCTTCTCCGTTGGCAGCGCGGATGATCTGCTGGAGCTGCTGGGCTGAATAGATTATCTTTCCGTTGACTCTTTCGATTCTGTCGCCAATTTGGATGAGCCCTTGAGATGGGCTGGGGCTGCCGTCGGGCAGAGGGACAAGCTCAGCGACTTCAAGATATGGCAGCCCAAACACCCCCACGATCACGATCATCAGCAAGATCGCGGCAATGATATTCATCACCGGCCCGGCAAAGACGATGATCATCCGTTGCCAGGCGGGTTTTGAAGTGAAGAGTCTCTCTTGGGGGACGGCTTGGTCTTCGGGGCTCTCGCGGTCTTCCCCGGCCATGCGCACGTAGCCCCCGATGGGAAAGATTCTAATAGAATATTCGGTCTCGCGGCCCTTGCGCCGCCAGATCGCCGGCCCCATGCCGACGGCAAACTGATGGACCCACACGCCAAAGAGCCGCGCCGCCGCGAAATGCCCGCCCTCGTGGATCACCACCAAAAACCCGATGGTCACGATAAACGCGATGATCGTCAGAAAGATAAGACTCATAGGGCTCCTTCGATCCGTTCGGCTCTGATCTCTAAAATATGTTTCGTCTGAGGCGTCGCGCGATAGTCTTCGTGGACGGCCTCGCCGACGATCCATATTAGCGCATTTTCGTCACAAATCAAGGGGATGGCATCGCGCTGCTCGCGCGGGATCTTTCTATCGGTAAAGAAATCTTGGAGCTTCTTCGTTCCCGATCTCAGACGGATGCGATCTCCAGGACGGCGGTTGCGCACGACTAAGCTTCCTTGGATCTTGTCGGCGTCTAGGAGAGCTGTGAACTTCTCTTCCGTCCTCGGACCTAGCCCCCCGACCCCCTTCCCTAAAAGGGAAGGGGGAGCTCCCCTCTCCGTATCGGGGAGGGGCTGGGGGAGGGGCTGGGGGAGGGGTCTTCCCTTGAGGGAAGGGGTTTGGGTTAAGTCGGGGAGAGATCGGATCACAAAGCGCCAGCCGATCTCCGAGAGAGTTGTCTCGCCGGGGACGGTGAGCAGATACTCGAAGCGCTTTGGGGATGCAGCCGGGCGCGCGGTGACAATTAAGTGACTATGGCGTCGCAGGACTCTCACGCCGGCGGGCAGGTGCAGCTCGCCCGCACCGCGACGAGAGATCCATCGCAGCAGGGCTTCAATGTGCGCGGCCTCCGGCTCACACAGCGGGTTGACGCGCGCGATCGCGCGACGCAGCACGAGCGCTTGCAGATACTCCGGCATCGCCATAAGATCTTTGAGATCGAGGGCAAGCCCTTGCACGCTCTCGCTCGCAATGAGCGTCGCGAGGGCTTGCTCAGCTTGGCAGTCGAGGACATGCGCGGCTTGAGCGAGCAGCCGCGCCGTCCGCCCTAAGGCTTCGAGCACCTTGGGATTGTACTCTTTCAGGATGGGAATGAGCTCATGGCGGATCTTGTTGCGCGCGATCGTCGTGTCGTAGTTGGTAGGGTCTTCACGCCAGGAGAGTTTATGAGCTTGAGCGAATGCGACGATCTGGTCGCGCGTGCACTCGATGAGCGGGCGGATGTAGGTCAGTTCTCCCGAAGGGCGCACCGGGGGAATACCTGAAAGCCCTTCTAGCCCAGCGCCGCGCAGCAGTCTCATCAGGAGCGTCTCGGCTTGGTCGTTGAGCGTGTGCCCCAGGGCGATCTTATTGAAATCGTGTGCTTTCGCAATTCTCTCGAAGAACTGATAGCGCAAGGTGCGCGCGGCGACCTCGAGCGAGAGCTTTTGGGCTTTCGCGTATGCGGGCACGTCGGCGCGCTCGCTGTAATATCTTAGTTTGAGCGATCGCGCGAGCTTTTTGACGAACTCGGCGTCCGCAGCAGAATCCGTTCGAATAGCGTGATCGAAGTGCGCTACAGCGAGCGAGAGTTTTTCACTTTTTTGCAGTTCTCTCAGCGCGTAGAGCAAGACGACCGAGTCTACTCCCCCCGAGACGGCGACCAAGACGCGGTCTCCGGGGGTGAGCATTCGGTATTGTTTGATCGTCTTTTTGACTTGGTCGAGCATCGCACAGTGATTGTGCCAGGGGATATACTGGCATGTTTTTATGGTTTGCGGGTCAAAACGACTTTGTTCTCGTCTGGATCGAGAAAGAGAGTGCAACCCTTCAGCATTTGTGTGCCTAACAAGCCATCCTTGGAGGCCGTCGCATAGACGGCGACCACGCGCTCTTGCCCAAACCACAAGATCCGGCCTTCGTAAACCCAGTTGCAAGCGCGGAGCCAAGTAGGCATCGAACACTCCTTCCAGTTTCATAGGGAATTGCGATTCTTAAACGAGATGGCAGCAGGGTAGCCGATGCGCAAAAAGTAGAAGCGCTTGCGAGGATACTTCTGCGCAGCAGCAGCGAGGGCCTCGCCCATCGTCTTGCCCAGAAAATAGTCGCCGGACTCGACTTCAATAGCTACATATTCGCCGTAGTGGTCTTTTTCTAGGAGGCGACGCAAACGGGTTCGGTATAAGCGCTCACCCTCCGCTTCTAAAGATCGCACACGAGTGGCCATACGATCACCCAAATTCAGTGTAACCGATATGCTCTGCATTGGCAAGCTACAGAACCGCGCAGCAAGCTCAGGCTTGTGCGCTTGCTCATACTTTGGCTGATAAGTAAAATAGCAATATGCCGCGCGAGGCGATCTTGCGGGGGGAAGAGCTCGAGGAAGACCAAGTCGCTCTGTCATTGCGCCCGCAGAGATTGTCCGAGTTCATCGGGCAGACCCAGCTCAAAGAGCAGTTGCAGCTCTACATGGAAGCCGCCCGCGCTCGCGGCGATGTCCTCGATCACATCCTGCTGCACGGCCCGCCGGGCCTGGGCAAGACGACCTTGGCGCTTATCATCGCCGCCGAGATGGGGGTCAATATCAAGATCAGTTCCGGGCCGGCCATCGAGCGCCCCGGCGACTTGGCCGCCCTCCTCACCAACCTCAACCCCGGCGATGTGCTCTTCATTGACGAGATTCACAGACTCCGACGCAACGTGGAAGAGCTGCTCTACCCGGCGATGGAAGATTTTAAGCTCGACCTCATCATTGGGGAAGGGCCGCACGCGCAATCTATCAGATTAGACCTTCCCAAGTTCACGCTCATCGGCGCGACAACGCGCACGGGGCTGCTGACAAACCCCCTGCGGGATAGATTCGAAGTCGTCTTTCACCTGGACTTCTATGATGAATCTGAGCTGAAGGAGATCGTGTTGCGCGGGGCTGCTATCTTGGGAGTGAAGATCACCGAAGAAGCTGCTCAAGAGATTGCGCGGCGGGCGCGGGGCACTCCCAGAGTTGCCAACAGATTGCTCAAGCGCGTGCGCGATTTCGCCCAAGTGAAGAAGAAGTCCGTCATTGACCGGGAGATCGCGCGCCAAGCCCTGACGATGCTCCAGATAGACGAAGAGGGCCTGGACGAATTAGATCGCAGGATTCTCCGGACGATCATTGAGAAATTTGGCGGCGGGCCGGTGGGGCTGGAGACGCTCGCGGCGGCGCTCAGCGAGGAGAAAGACACGCTCTCGGAAGTCTACGAGCCGTATCTCTTAAAGAAGGGATTCATTCAGCGCACGCCCCAGGGCCGGGTCGCCACGGAGCGGGCGTATCAGCATATGAAGATCGCCAAAGGTGGTGAAGCGCCTCTCTTCTGAGTATGTCTGCTCTTAGCTGGCCCGGCGTCTATGCGCACTATCGTGCGTTTCTGCCGCCAATCGCCGACGAGCACATCGTCACGCTCTTGGAGGGCAACACCCCGCTGGTGCGCGCTCACCGTTTGGAAGAGCGATTCGGCCTACCCTGTGAGCTCTATCTGAAACTCGAGGGCGCCAACCCCACTGGCTCTTTTAAAGATCGCGGGATGACGGTCGCCATCTCGCAAGCCAAACAATCTGGGGCAAAGGCCGTCATCTGCGCCTCGACGGGGAACACGGCAGCGTCGGCCGCCGCCTACGCCGCCCGCGCGGGCATGAAAGCCTTCGTCGTCGTCCCTCAAGGCCAGATCGCCCTTGGGAAACTCGCAGGCTCGATGGTCTATGGCGCGACGGTCATCCAGATTCAGGGCAACTTCGATAGGGCCTTAGAGATCGTCCGTCAGATCGCCGAAAGATATCCGGTGACGCTCGTGAACTCCGTCAACCCCCATAGACTGGAGGGCCAGAAGACGGCAGCGTTTGAGATCTGCGATGCGCTGGGGCGAGCGCCGGACTATCACGCCCTGCCCGTGGGCAACGCCGGGAACATCACGGCGTATTGGAAGGGCTACTGCGAGTATTTTTCGAGCAAACAGATCGCCAAGCGCCCAGTGATGCTGGGCTTTCAGGCTGAAGGGGCGGCGCCTATCGTCTTGGGCCATCCCGTTGAGGACCCTCAGACAGTCGCCACGGCGATCAAGATCGGCAATCCCGCAAGCTGGCGCGGGGCGCTCACCGCCCGCGACGAATCCGGAGGGCTGATCGCGATCGTGAGCGACGCGCAGATCCTTGAAGCGTATAGGCTCGTCGCGCAGCTTGAGGGAGTCTTCTGTGAGCCGGCGTCGGCAGCCTCGGTCGCGGGCGTGCTCATGCTCGCCCAACGAAAATATTTTGAATCTAATAGTCTGGTCGTGTGCACGCTGACGGGGCATGGGCTCAAGGACCCAGACACGGCGCTGGCGACGGCGTCGGCCAAGCCGATCACTGTCCGAGCCGAGCTGAACGAAGTGCTCCGCGCGATGGGGCTGTGAATTTGCTTGACGCTCAGAGGTTCGCTAGGATGTGAGCGATGAGTACCAAAACAGTTGTCCCTAAGAAACAAGTCAAGCCCATGACATCCAGTAAGGCTGCGCGAGAATTTATCCAATCTCTGGCTGATCTTGGGCCGTTAGTAGAAACCCGAGTACTTTATGAGTCTCCCGTGCCTCAAGGAAGATTGCAAGCCCCCCTCCTTGTGGAAGTACGTCGAAGCGCATCATGGTTCTTTGCTGCCCTTCCAGCGCTGGGGATCGTGGAAGAGGGGCGTACTCCTGAGGCAGCAGTGAAGCGTTGCCTAGAGACGCTCTTTGAACTGCTGCGATCTTACACGAATACTCCTCCTCAAGAGCTATCTCAGCAAGCGCATGCTCATTGGAGGCAGTTACAGGCGGTAGCCCGGCTCACTCGCAATGGCCGCCATCGCAAGGCGTAAGTTAGAACGTGCTCTGGCTCGCAAGGGGTTTCGCAAAGAAGAAGCCAGCCGCGATCATTGCTTTTGGTGGTTTTACTATCAAGGGAAGAAGACCCATATCTTCACAAAGATCTCTCGAGGTTCTGGATACAAAGACTACGGCGATGAGCTGCTCAATAAAGTGAAGCTCCAACTGCGCTTAGACACTGTTGGGCAACTGCGTGACTTTGTTGATTGCCCTATGACTGAACAAGACTATATCACGTATCTTAAAAGCAAGGGAATCATTTGAGTAGAGTGCTCCTCAATGGTTCTAGAGAGATCAGTTCTTCACGCCTTAAGATGGTACCCCACGCGAAAGAGCACCATCACAACGCCCACACAGATCGCCCCCAGGGTAAGAGTTAAGAGAAGCCCCAACAGCAAGTGTGCCTCAGCTCCGCCCAACACCGCGCTGCGAAAGCCCTCAGTAATATACGTGAACGGATTGAGCGCCGTCAGCGGCTCGATGACGGGAACGCCGCGCACCATTTCTAAAGAATAGAAGACGCCTCCAAGCATCACGAGGGGATCAAGCACGAAGGTGTCTATCGCGCCTACACCCTCCCAGCCCCGCGTCCACAGCCCAACAATACACCCCACCCCTGCAAACGCCACAGCCACAGCGACAGCGTAGCCCAAGGCCCACAACGGCTGCGCTACTGATATTCCCGTCAGCAGCCAGCCAGCAAGAAGCACCAATGCTCCGACAAACATCCCCCGCGCCACGCCCCCCAGCAGAATCGCCAGCGCGATCTGCTCTACAGCCAGCGGGCTCACGAGAAAGTCGGCGATATTCCCAAACCAGCGCGACTGAAAGAGACTGTACGCGGGATTTAAAAAAGCGTTGCGCACAATAGCTAACAACAACAGCCCCGGCATCATAAACTGAATGTACGGCACCCCGTGAACGTCTCCCAACCGCGGCCCCAGCCCTACCCCAAAGATCAAGAGAAACAGAACGATGGAGATCGTCGGCGGGGCAATGGTGTCGATCGCATCTTTGAGGAAGCGCACAATCTCGCGCTTCAGCAACGTCAAAAATCCGATCATGGCCGCTCACTCCGGATGAGCTCGAGGAAGACGTCCTCGAGATGGGCTCTGCCGCGCTCGCGCACCAGCTGCTTGGGTGTCCCCAACGAGACCAGCCGCCCGTGATGGAGAATCCCCACGCGCTGGCAGAGCCGCTCGGCTTCCTCTAAGTAATGCGTTGTTAACAGAATCGTCTTGCCCTGGGCGTGGAGATCGCGGAGCATCTCCCACAGGTGCAGGCGCATCTCGACGTCGGCCCCGGCAGTGGGCTCGTCTAAGATGAGGATCTCCGGGTCATGGATGAGCGCCTTGGCGAGCACCAAGCGGCGTTTCTGCCCGCCGGAGAGCTCGTGCACGCGGGCGAAGCGCCTCTCCCACAGCCCAAAGCGCTCCAGCAGCTCGTCCGCTCTGAGGCGAGCTTGGCGCGGGGGAATCCCACAGTAGCCCGCTTGATAGACTAAGATCTCGCGGACGTTGAGGAACTGCCCATCTAAGATGGTCTCTTGCGGGGCGATCCCGATCAGCTGATGGACTTGACGATAGTCCCGCATGGCATCGTGTCCCAAGACGGTGATGCGCCCTCGTGTGGGCTTGACCAATCCCACGATAGCATTGATCGTCGTTGTTTTGCCCGCGCCGTTTGGGCCCAGCAGCCCGAAGAACTCCCCACGCTCGATCTCTACAGAGAGATCGTCTACCGCGACGAGATCGCCGTAGCTCTTGCACAGGTGCTCGATAGAGATCGCAATCATAGTTCTAGCTGCGCCGCAGCACCAGCGAGAGCGCGTCTTTGAACTCTTGGAGTTCGCGCTCGCCGCCCTCGCGCAGGCAGCGGGCCACACAGCTCTCCATGTGCCCTTCCAGCAATTTAATAGTTACCTGGTTGAGGGCGGATTTCACCGCCGAAAGCTGGACTAAGATATCGTTGCACGATTCGTGTCGCTCTAACATCTCCTGGAGCGCTTTGACTTGGCCGGCGATGCGACTGAGCCGGGCTTGCAGGTCCTTCTGCACAGCCTCATCGAGATAGGGTTTCAGGGCGGGCATAGCACCTCCCAGAGTTACTTTGCCAGCTCCTCGCGTACTTTGGGCTCACAGCACACAGTGCCATCCCCGATAGAGCTATTCCAATAGCTCAGGGCCTTGAGGGCCCACTCCTCCCCAGGGCAGCCGCCCATCGTCATGGCCACGTTGAGGAACTCGATGAATTCTTCAAAGCTGACGCCATAGTGATCGCGAGCCATGCGGGTGTAAGCGCGGATGCACGGCTCGCACTTGGTCACGATGGAGATCGCCAGGGCCGTGAGCACTTTATATTTGGCGGGCACAGCCCCGTCGGTGTAGGTCGCCTCACGCATCCGCATCAAAGCCCCGGTGACCTTGGGCGAGGCTCGCCGCAGCTCCTCAAATAGCTTCGTCTCTGGCAACGTCATGAGGGCCTCCTTCATCGGGAAGCGCTATATACCATACCTAGGTATAGTATACGGAAGTGCCCGAGAAAAGTCAAGTGAGAGAAGAAAGGGCAGGGGATCAGGGCTTTACCCGCGCCAGGCGCAGCGCGTTGCCCGTCACCGCCAGCGAAGCCCCCATGTCCCCAACGAGCACAGCTAATACGAGCGTCACGTAGCCGGGGAAGACCCCAAGCCCAAGGGTGAGCTTGGTCAGGATCGAGAAGAAGATGTTCTGTTGAATGACGCGGCGCGTGCGGCGGCTCAGCTCAATGAGATAGGGCAACTTGCTGAGGTCATCCCCCATGAGCGCGACGTGGGCCGTCTCTAGGGCCGCATCGGAGCCCACCGCGCCCATCGCGATCCCCACAGAAGCAGCAGCGAGGGCCGGCGCGTCGTTCACCCCGTCGCCCACCATCGCCACGCGGCCGTATTCGCTTCTGAGATGTTCGATCTCGTGCACCTTCTGGTCTGGAAAGACCCCCGCGTGATAGTGCGTAATCCCCACGTGTTGGGCTACCGCGCGCGCTGCCGCTTCATTGTCTCCCGTGACCATCACGACTTCGATCCCCAAGTCTTTGAGGCGCTGCACGGTCTGGTGGGCTTGGGGACGGATAGAATCCGCCAGAGCGATCAGTCCCAGCAGGCGATCGGGCGTGCCCACGCCGATGACCGTCTTGGCTTGGCTAGCAAGAGCGAGCCCATCGGCGTTGAAGAGCTGGAGTCTGCCCACTCGATAGAGCGTGCCGTCGAGCTTGGCTTGGACGCCTTGGCCCGTCAACGACGTGAACTCTTGGGCATCGGGGAGCGGCTCCCCCGCCGCGCGCTCCTCATACGCGCGCACGATCGCTTGGGCGATGGGGTGCTGACTCTTGCGCTCCAGCGCCGCGGCAATGCGCAGCACTTCTGTGGGAGATATGCTGTCCGTCGGGATGATATCGCTCACGGTGAGCTGGCCCGTCGTCAGCGTGCCCGTCTTGTCGAAGACGATAGTTTGTATTTGCCCAAGCTCTTCTAGGTAGACCCCGCCCTTGATGAGCACGCCGTGGCGCGCCGCGCTGGTGATCGCCGAGATAATCGAGACCGGGGTCGAGATGAGCAGCGCGCACGGGCACGCGATGACCAAGAGCGCCAGCGCGCGGGAGAACCACTCCGAAAACGCAGCCCCGAAGAAGATCGCAGGGACAGTAGCTACCAAGAGCGCGACGAGCACCACGCCGGGCGTGTAGTATCTCGCGAAGCGATCCACAAATCTTTCGCTGGGGGCTTTCTGAGCTTCGGCTTCTTCGACCAAGTGAATGATCCTTGCGAGCGTCGTGTCCTTGGCGCGCTTGGTGACTGTGATCTCTAGATAGCCATCATAATTGATCGTGCCAGCGAAGACCTCATCGCCCGGTCTTTTCTCCACAGGGACGGATTCCCCGGTGATGGGCGCTTGGTTCACAAAAGAGCTTCCAGAGAGCACCTGGCCGTCGAGGGCGATGCGCTCCCCAGGCTTCACTATACAGACTTCGCCGACGGCGATCTCTTCGATGGGGCAGAGGAGCTCTTTCCCATTGCGGCGCACGCGCGCCTCGCGGGGAGCGAGCTTTATCAGCTCGCGCAATGACCGACGCGCGCGCTCGACGGAAAACTCTTCGAGCAGCTCGGCCAACGAGAAGAGAAACGCCAAGCTCGCCGCTTCGACGTATTCTTCGATGACGATCGCCCCGAGGATCGCAAGGCTCATCAGAAAATTAATGCCCAGCGAGAGCGTCTTGAGCGCATACAGCCCCTTGCGCGCAAAGTGATAAGCTCCAAAGAACACCGAAGCCAGATAGAGCACTGTTGAGAGCGCGAACGTGCGCCCAAAGAGAACGAGTAGCGTTGGATCGAGCGTTAGCAGCGAGAGCACAAGCCCCAGGGCTAACAGCGCGCCGGAGATGCCCGTGAAGATGGCCTCGCGCCGCCTCCAGAGCGATCGGGATTCGCTCGCTCGTTCTAATTCGTCAGCGCAGATCGCGCAGTGCATCGGTGCGTTCATCTAGAGCCCTCCTGGACGTGCTCCAGCCCGTGGCGAAAGAGCCGCTCGATGTGCTCGTCGTCGAGCGAGTAGTACGCCATGCGCCCCGCGCGACGATACTTGACGAGCTTGAGGGCTTTCAATAGGCGCAAGTGATGTGAGACCGCGGAGTCGTTCATCCCCAAGAGCGCGCTGAGATCGCAGAGGCACAGCTCAGCTTTAGAGAGCGCAAAGAGGATCTTTACTCTCGTGGGGTCGCTCAGGACTTTGAACGTCTCGGCGAGGGCCTCGGCGACCTCATCGCCGATCATCGCTTTTTGGACGGCCTTGACGCGCTGCTCGTTGACATAGTGCACGTCACAGACGTCACGCACGCCCGAGGGATGGAGCGTTAGAGACTGAGCCATCGTGTTCTCCGATAATTAAGCAATTGTTTAACTGTCAAAATTATAGCCGACAAGACACTCTCTGTCAACTCAGCAGCCAGCTGATTACGACTGCTCAACCGCTGGAGAGTTCAGCCCTTGCTTAACGCCAGCGCCCCGCCGATGACGCCCAGCGCTCCTGCCACCAAGCCTCCCATCCCCACAAAGAAATTCAACGCTGACGCCATGATGATCACGATCCCCCACGTCTGGCGCTGCTCCGGTTTAGCGTAGAGCATCGCTGCCCCGATTAAGACGACAATCCCAGCGATGAGGCCAAACCACGGCCACCACAACGTGGGAGCCAAGCCCCGCATCATCCCGTGGCCCCACATCCATCCGCCCATTTCCCACTCTCCGACGCCGGACATCATCGTCCCGGTGGCTAACATCCACAGCCCCGCCAGCAGCGAGAGCACAAACGCTGCGACGGGTTTTTCTGCCGTCGGCTGTTGTCCTTCTTGCATGAGCGCCTCCTTTAGTGATTACCGTGCGGCGGCATCGAGGATCGCTTGGATCTCCGCGTCGATCTTCTTTGGCAGATCGCCAACTTTTTGAACAGCCTGCGGGAAGATCTGGGGCATGACTGCCCCCGGCCGCATCGCGGCGATCTTCGTCTTGCCCTTCTCTGTGAAAATTAAGACGCTGCAGGGCATACACAGCCCCGTCAGACGCTCCGCGCCCATGAGCGCGTTGGCGTGCGCCGGAGCACAGATATCTATAGACTTCACGTGCTCCGCCTGAGGAAATCCCTTCGCAGCCAAGATCTCCGAAAAGTCATAATCCCCCAAGATGCCCCACTTATGAGCCTCCGCGGCCTTGCGCACCGCGATCACAGCTTCGTGGAACGATTTGCTCGTCTCAACGACGTACACGAAATCCTGAACCATGTGTACCTCCTTTGTAGATTCAGCGTTTGCTCAGCGGTTCCAGCAAGAGCAAGAGAATATCGAGCACAAAGAGCACGACGATCAACAGCTCTAGGACCACGAGCTGGCGCGCTTGCGTGCGCTCGTAGAGCAGCTCATAAAGACTCTCGACGGTGGCGAGCTTGTGGCGCAGGCTCGCCTCCCAGGCGGACAATCCGAAGCGGGTCGCTGCCCGCATGTAGACCCGCGCCAGGTAGGGGTCCCCGATGAGCTTGAGCGAGTTGGTGACTTTTTCGATCACCTCCGAGACGTCGAGCTTCACCTCAGAGAGATAGTCAATAATCGTAGCGAACGGGCGCAACGTCATGATGCTGGGCTTCTTCTCCAGATCGTCATAGGCGCGATCCAAGACCCGATCCAAGAGGGCGTCGTAGGTGCGCAGCTCCAGCAGCATGGCCACGGCGTACTCTAAGACATCGGGCACGTCATAGCTCTGCCGCGGGTCATAGATAAACGCGGCATTCCAATCGACGATGACAAGCTCGTCCTCGTAGTACGACAGGGGCTGGCGGATCGCTTCTGACAGCTCGCTTGGGCTGAGGGGCTCGATCTCGCAGCGCAAGATTTTGGCGATCTCGGAGCCGTAGGTATCTAAGAGCTGCTGCGCGCTCAGCGGGCGATCCCACTGGGTTATAGAGAAGATCGCGTAATCCTCCCACTCAAGCTCTTGGAGGTGCGTCGCTTGCACGATCCCCGGGGCTAGGGCGTCCTGCAATCGTCGTAACTGCTGATACGCGATCTGATAGACCTTGGGGCTGCCTACCAACTCCGTGGCTACTCCCACGAGATTCTGAAGTTCCCCCTGCAGCGGCAGCTTGAAGATAATACTGATGACGCCGAAATCATAGAGCTTGGCGCGGCAGACGGCCGGAGCGTAGGAAGCGCCCAGCGCCACCGGCCCCATCTCGATGAGCAACGGCGCCCGACGGTACTGCACATACGCGGGAGTGAGACGCTCCACCACCAAGTGGGAAGTAGTGGGCGCCTCACCGAAGATGCTCTCGATCTTCTCCAGCAGAATCTCGTCGCCAACGTCAAAGCAATAGTAGAGCAAGAGCGAGCCGTGCTCGATCCGCAAAGACCTATCACGTTCCATAGGCTCTGCCTAGCGCACGGGGTTCTCCGGCCCGCGCCCAAGATACTCCGCCAAGAAGGCTCGGTAAGCTTTGATCGCCCCGCTTGGGCAGGGGCTGGGCTTCAAGAGAGCTTTGCGAAGTCTGAAAGACTCCGACGAGGGCGATCAGCCCCACTGCTCCCACCCCGACGATTCCCCACAGCCAGAGGCGGCGCGGAGACCTCTTCGTCGTGGTTTGACGCTGTTCTTTTTTGCTCATGGGCGTATCTCCTATTATATAGTGATCCTTCTGATGAAACTAGTGCTTTCGGGTCACGATCAGCTTGACGATCCCTAAGGCCAGCAGCTCCATCGGCCCTTCGATCAGATCATACAGCGGAGCGTTGCGGTCATAGCGCGCTTTCGTTTGGGCTGTTGCTATCGGATCAGCTTTCATGGCCTTACCATGTCGCCCTCCCATCGGGAAGACTCTCGACAGCGTGCCGATCCCCTTCAACTCAAGCTCAAGCCACTGCGTCTCCTTGATGACGCTTCTTCCAATACGACGTCACGATGGGCATACTCACGATCATCGAGAGCAGAAAGACCCAAACCGTCCCACCCACCCGCGCCATCATAGAATACCCAAGCGCCGATGCCGCTACGAAGAAGAGTATCGCGACACAAAGCGAAATCCCCGTGTAGACCAAGGCGCTCACCCGCAAGATCTTTCGTTCGTTCATCATTCGCCTCCTGTGGGAGCAGTAACGACTGTGGGAGCCGACCGCTTGGCCCCTTCAGCAAGCATCTTTAGCGATGGCCGGAAGCGCTTCAACAAGAGCGTGTTGAGCGTGACCGACACGGAGCTTGTCGCCATGAAGAACGCCGCCAGCTCCGGGCTGACTACGATCTTCGCGAGGGGATAGAGCAAGCCCGCTGCGATGGGAATCCCTAACGTATTATAGATGAACGCCCAGAAGAGATTCTGTTTGACTTTGCGCATCGTCGCCTTGGCGATCTCTATGGCCACGACCACGTCGCGCAGGTCCTCTTTGATGAGGATGACGTGGCCGGTCTCTTTGGCGATGTCCGTCCCTGAACCGATAGCTATGCCCACATCGGCCTGGGCGAGCGCCGGGGCGTCATTGATCCCGTCGCCGACCATGGCCACGCGCTGGCCCTGGGCTTGGAGCTTCTTGATCTCTTCGGCTTTATCTTGAGGAAGAACTTCAGCGAGAACGCGATCGATGCCCAGCTGGCGCGCGATCGCTTCGGCGGTGCGCCTGTTGTCCCCGGTGATCATCACGACGGAGAGACCCAACCGATGGAGCTGCTGCACTGCTTCGATAGAATACTCTTTCAGCGTGTCGGCCACGGCGATCAAGCCCAGGGCTTTCCTGTCGAGAGCCACGAACATCACGGTCTTGCCATCTTGCTCTAGCGTTTCAGCGTGAGCCAAGAGAGCTGAAATATCCACGCCGCGCTCGGCCATGAGCTTGCGGTTGCCCAGCAGAATCTCTTTCCCTTGATAGCGAGCCTCTACTCCATGTCCGGGGATGGCGTTGAAGCTTTCTGCCGGCGGAATCTCTATATTGTGCTCCTGGGCGGCGCGCACGATGGCCTCGCCCAGAGGGTGCTCAGAGTTCTTCTCGGCGATGGCCGCCAGGCGCAGCACCTCTAGCTCTTCGACCCTCACCCCCATCCCCTCTCCCTGCCCCTCTCCGCAAGCGGAGAGGGAACGGGTGAGGTAGGGGTGAGGGGTGATCACATCCGTCACCGAGGGCTCGCCCTTGGTGAGCGTGCCCGTCTTGTCAAAGACGATGGTCGTCAGCTTGCTTGCCGCTTCGATGGCGTCAGCGCCCTTGAAGAGCACGCCGTGCTCGGCGGCCTTCCCCGTGCCAGCCATCATCGCGCTGGGAGTCGCTAACCCCACCGCGCACGGGCACGAGATCACCAAGACGGTGATCGAGAGCAAGAGCGAAAACCCAAAGACCCCGATCTCCCCAAGCTTATGGGGGCTGAGCAGAAAGCTCGTGCTGGGATCGAAGAAGGCGTTATACCCCACAAAGAACCAGAAGATAAAAACGAGCAGCGCCAGGGCGTGCACTCCTAAGATGAAGTGCCCGGCGACCCAGTCGGCAAGCCTTTGGATGGGAGCTTTCGAGGTCTGCGCATCTTCGACGAGCTTTATGATTTGTGCCAGCGCCGTCTCTCTGCCGACTTTGGTCGCCCGAAATCTGAAAGAGCCGGTCTTGTTCATCGTGCCGCCGATGACTTCGTCGCCGGCCTTCTTCTCCACGGGCATGGACTCCCCAGTGATCATAGACTCGTCTACAGCAGAGTAGCCCTCCAACACAACGCCGTCCACGGGAATGCGCTCGCCGGGGCGCACGATCACGATATCCCCGACTTGGACAGCTTCGGCGGGGATCTCCTGCTCCTGCCCGTTCCGTAAGACGCGCGCGACCTTGGGCTGTAAGCTCATTAATTTTCTGATCGCCTCGCTGGTCCGTCCGCGAGTCAGCGCTTCCAAGAAGCGCCCCAGCACGATGAACGTCGTCAGCAGGGCTGCCGACTCGTAGAACGTCGCGCCCTCGCCGCCAAAGCCTGCCGTGGGCCAGAGCGTGTTGATCACCGCGATCAGATACGCCGCGCCGATCCCCGTCGCGTACAAGAGATTCATATCGGTGACGCCGGCGCGCAACCCGCGCCAACTGTTGACAAAGAACTGCCGCCCCGGCCCAAAGACGATGGGCGTCGTCAGCAGCCCCAAGAGAAACTTATCGCCGAGCCATTCCGGCACAAAGTACGGGAAGATCCAATAGTCCCGGAACGTCCCAAGCATAATGATCGCGCTCAACGGGGCAGCGAACGCCAGATAGAACCCTTGGCGCTTTATCTCTCGCTGGCGGGCCTCGCGCTCGCGATCTACGACCTCCCTGGCCTCGACGATAGGGGCAGCCTCATAGCCCACCTCACGAACGGCTTGTGCCATCTGCTCGAGCGAGACTTGGGAGGGGTCGAACTCGACCTTGGCCGTGCCCGTGGCGAGATTCACAATGGCTTGCGAGACCCCCGGCAGCTCGCGCAACGCCCGCTCCACGTGCGCCACACACGAGGCGCACGTCATCCCCGTGACTTGGAGAGTCGCTTGCTGCGCCGCTGATCTCTGGCTGTCTTCGTGGTGGATCATAATCTTCACCCTTGATGTGGTATCCCACCCCACCTGGGGTGGACAGAGCCTAGTATAGCCGACCCACGCTCTCGTGTCAATTTATATCTTGCTGCTACGAGCGTCGCAACGGCCCTAGGTCACTCATAGCGTAGGGCCTCTACCGGCGGGAGCTTGGCGGCCTCGCGCGCGGGGAAGAACCCCGACAGCGCCCCCAACACGAATGAGAAGACCAGAACACTCAGCATCAGCCCCGGCGAAAACCCCACTTCGAGAGCCGTCCCCGGCAAAAAGATCGGCGCAAGCAGCTTGATGCCCAGAGCAATCCCTAAGCCCACGAACGCTCCAAGCACCCCGCCGATCAGCCCCATGAAGCCCGACTCCAATAGAAAGAGCATCAAAATATGTCGTCGGCGCGCTCCTACGGCCTTCATCACGCCGATCTCGCGCGTGCGCTCCAACACAGCCGTGTACATCGTATTCATCACGCCGACACCGCCCACCAGAAGCGAGATCGCGGCGATCCCGCCCAAGGCTGCTTGAATAATCCCCACCAAGTTCTGCATGAGATCGAGCATCTCGCCCGTCGTATGGACGTTAAGATCGTCCTTGCCGCGCTGCTCTCTGACGATGCGCCGGACTTCCTTGGCAATGGAGTTGACGTCATGGCCGGCGTGCCCATGCTGGGCCGTGCGAATCAAGACCAACGAGAGCTTGTCGCCCTCGCCAAACAACTCTTGCAGCGTCGCTATGGGGATCATAATCGCATAGTTGACGTCGGGGTCAGCGCGCCTCTCTAAGATGCCCACGACCTCAAACTCCAGCGTCTCGATCACGAACGTATCGCCCACGGCAAGCCCCAAATCTTGAGCGATGGTGCTTCCCAAGACGGCTGTCTGGCGTTCGCCTGGCTTGAGCGACCGCCCCAGCGCGGGCTTGTAGTAGTTGCTGAACGATTGCATCAGTTCCGGCGCTATTCCCCACGTCAAGATATACCCCTCGCGGCGTCCCGCGCTGATATAGGGCGTCTTCACCAAGACGCCGCCGACGGCTTCGACACCGGGGATATTCTTAATCGGGGCTAAGTCCAACTGAAACGTGTGCGCGCCGAGCAACGCCCCCATGCCCAAGCGATGCTCGCCATGCCCAGCGATCATCACGACGTTATAGCCGAAGGCTTCGAACTCTTGCGTGATAGACCTTTGCATCCCTTGGCCCAGGGAGACCAGCGCGACTACGGCAGCTACGCCGATCAAGATGCCCACGATCGTAAGCCAGCTGCGCTTGGGCCGATGGCGCAGATTGCGCACCGACAGTCTGATATTATCGAGAAGCATAGGCACCTCCTGAAGTGACATTTGCAGCGACCTCTTCGACAAGCCGGCCGTCTCGGATGCGCACGATGCGCTGGGCATAGGCTGCCGCCTCGGGGTTGTGCGTCACTAGGATGATCGTCTTCCCTTCGCGGTGGAGTTGCGCCAGGAGCTCTAAGATCGCTTTGCCGGATTCCGAGTCCAAGTTGCCCGTGGGCTCGTCAGCGAGAATGATCTCTGGATCGTTGGCGAGCGCCCGGGCGATGGCGACCCGCTGGCGCTCCCCGCCGGAGAGCTGCGCGGGCTTATGGTGCAGTCTTCCGTCCAGCCCGACCTTGCGCAGGAGCTCTGCTGCACGAGCGCGGCGCTTTTCGCGCGGAACCCCCTGAAAGAACAGGGGCAGCTCGACATTTTCTTGCGCCGTCAACGTCGGGATGAGATTGAACGTCTGGAAGACAAAGCCCACTTTCTTGCCCCGAATTTGCGCGAGCGTGTCCTCGTCAAGCGTAGTGATATCTTTTCCGTCGAGCTGGACGACGCCGTCGCTGGGCAGATCCAAGCATCCCAATAGATGCATCAGGGTAGATTTTCCCGACCCCGACGGCCCCATGATCGCCACGAACTCCCCAGGGTGGATCGTGAGGTTGATGCCGCGCAGGGCCGGGACGCTCACTTCCCCCATCGGATAGACTTTGTGGACGTTCTTCAGCTCAATCATCGCAGTCTCCTTTCCAGGCTTCGCCTGGACCGTGCACCCGGCCCTCACCCCCGGCCCCCCTCACCCTCACCCGTTCCCTCTCCGCGAGCGGAGAGGGTCAGGGTGAGGTCGGGAGAGGGGTGGCCGCAGGCCAGGGTGAGGACCATTCAGTTTAAGGCTTCCGTTCGACGCTCACGAGCTCGGTGAGCGCGACAAGCGTCCATTTGTCGCCCTCTTTTTTCTCGATGCGCAACAGTGGCGGATACGGAAGGATCTTGCGCGACTCCAGATCGCTGATGGCGACGATCGCCCGTTGGTCTTCGAACTTCGGGTGGGTGTAGATCCCCTTCACGGCCTTGACGCCGCCGATCACGACTTCTTCAGAAGTGACGAGCTTTGCGCCTTCTGGGAGCAAGATCTCTCTGTTGGGTTGGACCTCGCGATTGTCTAAGGCGCTGATGGGCGTCATGTCCAGATACCCCTTGGGGACGTGAGCAAAGCCGTGCGAGAAGACCAGCACCTGCAGCTGCGCAGAATCTGCCAGCAGCTCAAAAGTCTCGGTCACTTTGAACTTGGACCCTTCAGGCACGATCTTCAACGTGAGGGTCGCGGGACTGGGATCGTTCTCCATGTTCGTCAGGCGATAGATCACGGTGAGCGTTCCCCCGCTGTAGGGGCCGATGCCGAAGACCTGGGCCAGCGCCCAGCCGCCACCGATGAGCATGAGCAGCGTCAGACCAGCGAATGTAGCATGAAGCCTCTTCATAAAGCCTCCTTCTGTTTGGTTAGGGCTTTCTCAAGCCCGAAATGAGATAGAGCGAAAGAGAAACTGAAACGCTAAGGGAGGCTTTAGAGAGTAGGGGGATGCCACAGGAGCGCGAGGAAGATGAGGCCCTTCTCCTGTGGTTCGACGACGGTCAGAGACAGATAGAGCGTGTAGGAGCCAAGGTCAGCGATGGCGCTGGGCAGAGCAGGGCAAGCCCCACAGCAGAGATCTCCGTGAAAACTGGGAGCGCCATCGTCCTGCTCGCAGCAGGGGTGGTGCAGCGGCGTGACTGTCGACGATGATGAGGAATGGCCATGCGCGCTGTGCCCTAAGCGCTCTGGAAGCGGCTGTGCCATCCCCGTCGTTTTCCATAATATGTGAGGAGGCACGAGCCACTGGCTGCCCAGCAGCACGATCAGCATCACGCTCAGCATGGCTCTCTTTCTGCTCATGGTTTTCACCGGCTATTCTACCGGCATGCTCTAGATATGTCTATGATCTTTGTCATAGAGATCGCTGAAGTTGCTCAGGTTAAAAATTCTTCAGATATTTGAAGACTTCCATCAGCTCATCAATCTTCTCCTCGCCCTTCCCCGATTGAATCGCTTCTGTGAGGCACGTCTGCATGTGCCCCTTGGTGAGGATTTGCGCGATCTGGGCGAGCGACGCTTGCACCGCTGCGATCTGCTTCAAAATCTCGACGCAGTACTCTTCGCCTTCGATCATCTCTTCGATGCCCGCGAGGTGGCCGCGCACCGTGCGGATGCGCCGCAACAGATCGCGCTTGGTCTGGGGCAGGTGCTGGAGCCCGCCGCGCTTGTGCGTCTCGACGTGCGTTGGCATACGTGACCCTCCTGCTCATGCTGAGATCAGCTGCGCTGGAAGAGGCTGCGGATGCTCTCCCACAGCTTTATATAAACAGTCGGCGCACATGATGAAGCGCAGCTCGATCTTCGCTTCCCGCAGCTCAGCCATAGATGGTCACTTGCTCTGTGGGGCAGCTTGCGGCATGTGCGATTGCATCATGGACATCATCGAGCCCATCATCTGGTGGCACTGGGCCATGTGCTGATTCATATCGCCCATCATATTATGGGCATTGGGCTGGGTCATCATCCCGTGGCCCCCGCCCATTGGCCCCATCATCGAGCTGCCCATGAGCCCTGGCTGGGTCGCAGCCCCCCAGGCCAAGTACCCCACCATCAAGCCGACCAACACCGAGACGACCGCGATCAGCACGTTCTCTCTCATCGTGATCCGCTCCTTTCGATGCGTTCTCCCACCCCATCTGGGGTGGGGCAAGAGCAGTCTAGCATAAAAATCTCTCTTGCGCCATGACGTCCGTCATGATTACCTGGCACGCGGCAGCACTTCGGCCGTGTACCCCGCCTTGGCGACGGCGTTCACTAAGCTTTGGGTCGGAAGATCTTCGCTATGCTCGACCTCGGCGCGCCCCTGCTCCAGCGAGACGCTCACGGAGCGCACGCCCGCCACGCTCTGCAGCGCTTTCGTCACCGACTGCACGCAGTGATGGCAGCTCATCCCTGTGACTTTGAGCACGGTCTTCATCGCGACCTCCATCCCACCTGGGGTGGGATATGAGTATAGCCGCTGCGCCGGCAGCTGTCAAGGGGCATCGCGCGCACGCACGGGGAGCAGCTGGCGCAGCTATCGCTCAACAGCTAATGTGCGAGCAGGGTCGGCGACGCCAGCCGAACGCAGCACGTCCTCAATAGCCAGCAGCGTCGGGAGTATCGCCTCGCGGGTGGCCGTCGGCCCCATGTGGCCGATGCGAAAGATTTGGCCAGCAAGCCTGTCGATCCCGCCCCCAATGAGAATCTGATGCTTCTCCTTCAGCGCGCGGATCAACGCCGCTGCCGGCAGCTGCGGATGCCCCTTGGCCGCCGTCACCGTGTTCATCGCCTCGCGCTCGGTGGGGACGAAAAGCTCAAACCCCAGCTTCTTCAGGGTATTCCGTGTCAGAGCGGCGATCTCGGAATGCCGCGCCCAGCGCCGCTCCAGCCCCTCCTCGAGGATCCTTCTGAGGCTGAAGCGCAGCGCTTGGACGAGCCCGGTGGGCATGGTGACCGGATGAGGATGCCAATCGGCCCACTCGCGCGCAAAGTGCTGCCACGTGCGCAGGTTGATAAACCATCCGGGGCCCTTGCTGCGCTCGATCAGCTCCCACGCCCGCGGGCTCACCGCGATGGGGGCCAGCCCCGGCGGACACTCCAAGCACTTCTGCGTCGCACTCACCCCAATGCCAATCCCCCACCCATCGAAAGAGATCTCCGTGCCTCCAAGCGTCGAGACCATATCGGCGACCACGATCGCCCCAAAGCGCGCACACACTTGGCTGATCTCTCGTAAGGGGTTGAGCACCCCCGTGGACGTCTCGCCGTGCACCATGATGACAGCCCCGATATCTCGCTCGCGCTTGAGCACTTGCTCCACAGCGTCGACATCGAACGCGCGCCCCCACGCGCCCTCCAGCACGAGCACCCGTGAAGAGTACGCGCGCGCGATCGTCACCCAGCGGTCTCCGAAGAACCCGTTGGTAAGCACGAGCAGCTTATGGGCATCTCCGGAGAGGCTGGCTATAGCCGCCTCCATAGCGGCGCTCCCAGGCCCCGGCATGAGAAAGACGCTCGCGTCCTTGGTGCGCCACACGTCCTTCAGCAGCGCCAGCGTCTCGGTATAGAGCTCGACCCACTCGGGCCCATAGTGAGCAAGAAGCGGCGCACTCATGAACGATAAGACCTCAGGATCAAGATCAACAGGTCCGGGAATGCGCAAGCGATAGTGCTTCATGGCTCTCCTCCTCTCAAGGCTTTCTGGATCCACGAGCTGAAGATCTCCGGGACACTCGTAGCGATCACGTGCGCGAGCTTCTTGGGGTTGTGCTTGACCGTTGGGACGTGGGTGGCCGAGGGCCAGCGCGGCAGCGGCACGATCTCCAACAGATCAGCGCGTACGACCCGCAAGCCCCACTCGTTGGGCTCGGTTACATCATCCGCTACGGGGACAGAGCCCTCCTGGGCATACTGAGCGAGGAGTTCTTGTGGAACGGGCTGCTTGTTGAGAATGACGATGTCCAGGGCGCGAATATCGAGATATTCGCCAAGGGCCTTGAGATGATCTCGGGCTGTAAACCCATCGGTCTCGCCGGGCTGGGTCATGAGGTTCATAATATAGATTTTTTGAGCAGGAGAGCGCTCGACGGCCTCGCGCACCCCCGCGACGAGCAAATTGGGGATGACGCTCGTGAAGAGGCTCCCTGGGCCCAAGATGATGAGATCAGCTTGAGAGATCTCTTCTAAGACCTTCGGGTAAGCGGGCACGGACGCTTTCGAGAGCCGCATGCGCTTGATGCGGCCGTGGGCCTTAGGGATTTGGCTCTCCCCACATACAGTGCGCCCATCCCACAGCTCGGCGACGAGCTCCGCCTGCTCGAGCGTCGCCGGCAGGACTTGGCCGCGCGTGTTGAGCAGCGTGCTCATCTGTTCGATAGCGCGATCGAAGCTGCCCGTCATCTCTTGGAGCCCCGCGATCACCAAGTTCCCCAGCGAGTGCCCCGCCAGAGCCCCCGCCTGAAAGCGATGATTAAAAAGCCGCGAGATCTGAGATTCGTCCTCAGCGAGAGCGATGAGACAGTTGCGAATATCCCCCGGGGGTAAGATATTCAGCTCTTGGCGGAGCCGCCCGGAGCTGCCTCCATCGTCCATGACGGTGACGACGGCGGTGACGTTGGACGTCAGCATCTTGAGCCCGCGCAACAGCGACGACAATCCCGTCCCGCCGCCGATCGCCACAATCCGCGGCCCACGACTTAAGAGTCTCTTTTCAAAGAGCATCTCGCCGATACGACCCTCAGCCGGCGCGGCGATCGCGCGCACGATCGAGCGACTGATGCGCTGCACCCCAAGGAGCACCCCTGCTATCCCGAGTCCCACAAGACCAAGCCCAAGGACCACCGTCGAGAACGCCGAAGGCGCTACGATATTATAGACTGCCCGCACGAGGTTCTGCCCCACCAGCACAAAGAGCCCCAAGATAAAGAGCGCCAACGAGAAGAGCACGAGCGCCAGCCAGCGCTTCACCCCGATCCCAGGGTGGAGCCAACGGGCAAGACGGACCATGGGTGTGGTCATGGTCATCGGCCTCCTCTGCGCGTGACGCGCTGAATTTTCTCGCGTCCCCCAAGAAGCGCTTCCAGCTGCGCAAGCAGAGCTTTCGTAAGCCCCACGTGTACCCCAAGACGCACGGTGACGGGCTCGTCCCCTGTCAGATGGACATAGACCGGCGAAACCCCCGGCGAGGCTTCGAAAATCTCTTTGAGCTTGTGCGCGAACGCCTCGGTGACCGCTTCCGCATCAATAGATATATGAAGTTCTACGGCGCGCTCCGCTTCTTCGAGCGATAAGAACTCCTCGGCAACAATCTGCACCCCGTTGGCACGGCGATCGGTGCGCCCGCGCACCCACACAAGCTGATCTTCTTTCAAGAGTCTCTTGGCGCGCTCGTAGATCTCGGGGAAGAGCGTGACTTCGACCTGTCCGGAGAGATCTTCTATGCGCACGAAGGCCATGCGCTTGCCGGTGTTGGTCGTGATCACGCGCAGCGAGTCGATCCGCCCACCGACGGAAAGCTCCTTCCCTTCGGGGTAGTCTGCCAGATCCTGCACGGTGCACGTGCGCAGGAGAGCCAATCGCTCTTCGAGGGGCTCCAGGGGATGCCCGCTCACGTACAACCCCAAGAGCTCCTTCTCGAAGCGCAAGAGCTCCGATTTGGCAAACTCGTCGTGCCCGTCGGGAGCTTTGAGCAAGGGAGTTGTGGGATCATCGGCGAAGAACGACTTTTGGCCGCTCTTGCGCTCTTGCTGGGCTTGCGCGGCCAGGGCTAAGCCCGCCTCAATCTGGGCTAAGAGCCCCTTGCGCGTCCCAAATCTATCGAATGCTCCGCACTTAATCAGACTCTCTAACACCTCACGATTGAGGGCATCGCTAGCAACGCGCCGACAAAAATCCGCGAAGTTGCGGAACGGCCCGCCGCGCTGCCGCGCCGCTAAGATCGCTTGCACGGTCGCGCTCCCCACGTTCTTGATCGCCCCTAGCCCAAAGCGAATCTGCTTGTTCGGCAGCGGGGTGAAGTCCGCCTCGCTCTCGTTGATGTCTGGGGGCAGGACGGTGATGCCCAGCTCGCGGCACTCTTGAATATATTCGGCGATCTTCTCAGTGTTGCCAGAGACGCTCGTCAGGAGCGCGGCCAAGTAGCACGTGGGGTATTTCACTTTAAGATAAGCCGTCCAGTACGAGATGAGCGCGTAGGCCGTGGAGTGCGCCTTGACGAACCCATAGCGCGCGAATTTTTCAATATCCGCGAAGAGCTCCTCCGCCTTGTCGCGAGCGATCCCGTTCTGCACACACCCTTCGATGAAGCGCGCCCGCATCTTCTCCATCACGTCTCTCTTCTTCTTCCCCACGGCAACGCGCAGAATATCCGCCTCCGCAAGGCTGAACCGAGCGAGCGTGCGCGCCATCATCAGCAGCTGATCTTGATAGATGGGCAGCCCGTACGTCTCTTTCAGGACGGGCTCAAGATCGGGATGGGGGTAGGTGACGGGCTGGCGCCCGTGCTTGCGTTCGATGTAGTCGTCGGCCATGCCGCTCTCTAGTGGCCCAGGACGATAGAGCGCCAAGATCGCGATCAGATCCCTAAATTCTGTGGGCTGCAAGCGCTGCACCAGCGCAGTGATCCCTGAGCCTTCAAGCTGAAAGACCCCCGTGGTGCGCCCCTGCTGGAGCATCGCATAGACTTCGGGATCGTCGAGGGGGATCTTGTGGAGAATGATCTCCTCGCCGGTGAGCTTCTTGACGGCTTTGATCGTATCGTCAATAGCTGTGAGATTGCGCAGACCAAGGAAGTCTATCTTGAGCAGCCCGATCGCCTCGAGATCTTTCATATTGTACTGGGTGCGCACGGAGCCGTCGCTGAGGCGCAGAAGCGGAGCAAAGTCTGTCACATCCCCGGGGGTGATGACGACCCCAGCGGCATGAGTCGCGGCATTGCGCGCCAATCCTTCGAGCTTGCGCGCGATCGTGATAAGCTTTTGGACTTGGGGATCGGTCTCGTAGCGGCGGCGCAGCTCGCTCACGCCTTCGAGAGCCTCGTCGAGCGTCGCTCCGAAGGGGATGAGCTTGGCGATCTTATCCGCGTCGGTGTATGAAAATCCCAGAACGCGCGCGACGTCGCGCACCACGCTGCGGGCCTTCATCTTGTCGAACGTGACAATCTGAGCGACCCGCTCGCGGCCATACTTCTCCTCGACGTAGCGGATGACCTCGTCGCGACGACGCATGCAGAAATCAATATCAATGTCGGGGAGGCTGACGCGCGCCGGATTGAGAAAGCGCTCAAAGATCAGCCCATACTGAAGGGGGTTCACATCAGTGATCCCCAGACAGTAGCAGACCAAGCTCCCTGCGGCCGAGCCCCGCCCCGGCCCCACCGGGATATTCTGGCTCTTGGCAAACTTCACGAAGTCCTGCACGATGAGAAAGTACCCCGAATAGCCCATCTGGGCGATCACCGAGAGCTCATACTCGAGGCGCTCAGTGACTTCCGAGGGGAGTTCCCCAAAGCGCGCCCGCGCGCCCTCATAGACTAACGCCCGAAGATATTCGTGCGCGTCGCTATAGCCTGGGGGAAGAGCAAACGTCGGCAGATGGGCTTTCGAGAAATCTAGCTGAAGCTCACACTGCTCAGCGATGCGCACCGTGTTCTCGAGGGCTTCCGGCCAGCGGGCAAAGAGCGGCGCGAGCTCATCGTAGCTCTTAAAATAGTATTCTTCGCCCTCATAGGAGCGACGGTCTTCGTCGGCGAGCGTCTTTTCCCCTTGAATATTTAGCAAGACGTCGTGGGCTTCTCGATCTTCGCGAGAAAGATAGTGCACGTCATTGGTGGCGACGATGGGCGCGCCCAGGCGACGCGCGATCTCGACGAGTTGTTCGTTTCTGGCCTCGTCCTCGGGCTGGCCGTGATTTTGCAGTTCGATATAGAAGTTCTCTGGGCCGACGAGGGAGCGAAACTCTTGAGCGACTGCTAAGGCGCTCTCGAACTTATTCTGCCCCAAGAGCCGGCAGATCTCGCTGCTGCGACACCCTGAGAGAATAATCAGCCCCTGGCTGTAGCGTCGCAAGAGTTCTTTGTCTACTCTCGGTTTATAATAGAACCCCTCGAGATACCCGAGGCTCGTCAGCTTCACCAAGTTGCGATAGCCTGTCTCGTTGCGGGCGAGCACCGTTAAGTGATAGTATTTCGCCCCGTCTTCTTTGGTCTTGGTGTGGCGGCTCTTGGGGGCGACGTAGAGCTCGCACCCGATGATGGGCTTGATCCCGTGCTCGTGGGCGCATTTATAGAATTCAATAGCTCCACAGAGGTTGCCATGATCAGTGAGCGCCAGCGCGGGCATCTTCTGCTCCACACACTTTCTTACTAAATCCTCGATGCGGCACATCGCATCGAGCAAGCTATACTCAGAGTGTGCGTGCAGGTGCACAAATGGGCTCATCGCTCTGACTCACCGTCTTCGATCAAGATGTACAGCTCTTCGCCGGGCTTGACCATGCCCAGCTCCTTGCGCGCAAAATATTCGACGAGCTTAAGATCACTGATGGCCTGGAGGCGCTCGGAGAGGCTCTCGATCTCTTTCTGAATGAGAGCTTTTTCGGATTCGAGCTGCCTCAGCTCGCGCCGCAGATGGCGAATCTCTAGAGTCCTCCACGTAAACACCCCGATGAGCGCCCCAATGAAGAGCAGAGCTACGACGCGCCTCATGGGAGCCTCCCCGCAAAGGGCCGCGCCAGAGGGAGATAGTAGCGCTCTTCCAAGCGCAATAATTGATTATACTTAGCGGTGCGCTCCCCGCGGCTGACCGAGCCCGCTTTGATCTGTCCCGCCCCTGTGCCCACGGCGAGATCCGCAATGAACGTATCTTCGGTCTCTCCCGATCGGTGAGATATGATCGTGGCATAGCCCCCTTGGCGCGCTTGTTCGACGGTGCGCAGGGTCTCGGTGAGCGTGCCGATCTGGTTGGGCTTGATCAGCACGGCATTGGCAATCCCGTGGCGAATGCCCTCGCGGACGAGCATGGGATTGGTCACGAAGATGTCATCCCCCACGAGTTGGACGCGCTTGCCAAGACGCTTGGTGAGCTCTTGCCAGCCCGCCCAGTCGTCCTCGGCCAGCCCGTCTTCTATGGAGATGATGGGGTATTTGTCGAGCCATTCTTCGTAGAGCTCGATCAATTCGCGAGAGCTGAGCGCCATCTGCTCGAAGCGATAGCGCCCTTCAGAGTAGAAGGTGCTCGCCGCAGAGTCGATGGCAAGAGCGATATCCCGTCCGGGCCGGTAGCCTGCCTCGGCGATCGCCTCGAGCATCACGCACAAGGCGTCTTCGTTCTTCTGCAGCTGTGGGGCGAAGCCCCCTTCGTCGCCCACGGCTGTGCTGAGCCCGCGATTTTTAAGAATTCTCTTGAGGGCATGGAACGTCTCCGCAATGGCGCGCAGCGCCTCATGGAACGCGCTGAACCCCACGGGGACGAGCATGAACTCTTGAACCTCCAGCGCATTGTCCGCGTGCACCCCGCCATTGATGACGTTGACCAGCGGGATGGGAAGCGCTGCGCTGTCGCCAAAGTACTGAAAGAGGGGCTTGTGGAGGGCGGCGGCGACCGCGCGCGCGTACGCCAACGACACCCCTAAGATCGCATTGGCGCCAAGGCGGCTCTTGTTGGGAGTGCCGTCCAGTTCGATGAGCAGACGATCGAGCTCGTCTTGGGAGGAGAACTGGCGCCCCAGCAGCGCGGGCCCGATCTTCTCTGTGATATTGCGTACGGCTTTGAGGACGCCCTTGCCCCCGTAGCGTCGGTCGCCGTCGCGCAGCTCAAGGGCTTCTTTCGAGCCCGTCGAAGCCCCTGAGGGAACGGCGGCCCGGCCGCAGGCCCCGTTCTCCAACTCCAGCTCGACTTCGAGCGTGGGATTGCCGCGCGAGTCTAAGATCTCGCGCGCGTGCAGCGCGCGGATTCTCATAACTTCAGTATAGCCGACAGGCGGGCGTCTGAGCAAGCCCCGCGGTCACTCGTGGAACTCCAGTAGGTCGCCGTCGCGCACGATATAGTTTCGTTCGACGCGCTGGCCGGGAAACTCCGACGACCCCCACACCCGCGCGTAGGCGAATCTTTCGGCTAATTCTTTATGAATAGCCCGAGCGACGTCAGTGACGGTGCTCCCGGCGGGCAAGACATAGGGGAGATCCTTCTTGAGGGGCTGGCCGGGCTTCTTCGTGTAGACGCGCACGATGTTGAGCCCCTCAAAGAACGCGCGCCCCAGCTCCCCCAGCCCCTCGGCAGAGACCGCCGAGACGGCCACCACGCGAAACTGAGAGTCTATCAGAGAGCGCAGCTCTTGAAGGTGCTCGGCCGCGCTGGGAAGGTCGCTCTTGGTGCCGATGACCAGGGCGGGCTTGACCGTGGCGGGGCCCTCGCGCTCGCGCGCTTGATGATGCACTAAGCGAATGCGAGCTTGCTCCAGCCACCCCAAGGCCGCAAAGAGATCCTCCGCAGGGGTCTCAGAAGAGAGATCGATCAGAAGCGCGACGAGATCGCACTGTCGGATGAGACTATAGACCCACGGCTCGGTGAACTCCGACAGCGGCGGCAGGTCAATGAGCTGAAACTGAATATCTTCGAAGGGCATCATGCCCACGGTGGGGCGGAAGGTCGAGAAGGGGTACTCGGCGATCTCGGGCTTGGCGTTGGTGACTGCCGCTAAGAGCGAAGACTTTCCGCAGTTGGGGAGCCCCACCAGCGTGATCTGGCCTGCGCCCTCGCGCTCGATGTGATCGTAGCCCGCGCCGCGAGAGCCCTTCTGTTTTTTCTGTTGTTGTTGGATCTCCTCTTGGAGCTTGGCCCACTTGCGCTTGAGCTCGACGCGGAGCTTCTCTGTGCCCTTGTGCTTGGGCACGAGGGCCATCAGCTCTCGGAGGATCTCGAGCTTCTCTTGAGGGCTTTTCGCCGCGCGGAAGCGCAGCTCCGCTTCGATGTACTCTGGGGGCAGATTTGCCGGCATCGCCACCAGACTCCGTCTGGACTGTACGCTATGGCTCGACTTCGTAGGGGAGGAGGGCCATCTTGCGCGCGCGCTTCACCTCGCGAGAGAGGCGCCGCTGGTGCTTGGCGCACAGGCGCGTGGCCCGCCGGGGAAGGATCTTCCCCAATTTATTCATATAGCGCTTGAGCTCCTCGGGCTGCTTGTACGTGAGCTCAAGGCCGTGCTCGCATACCCTACACTCGCTGCGTCTCTTGCGGCTTCGCGACTCTTGGGTCTTCATAGCAGCTTAGAATGGAACCTCTTCCTCCCCTTCTTCTGGTGGAATCTCCTTGGGCTCTAGAGGCGCCCCGCGCCGATCCAGGAACTGCACGGTGCGAGCGACGACTTCGGCGACCTTGCGGCGTTCCCCCTCTTCGGTCTGATACGTTTCAATGCGCAGCCGCCCCTCCACCGCCACCGTGCTCCCCTTGCTCAAGAAGTTCGCACACGTCTCGGCTTGCTGGCCCCAGACGACGATCGGCACAAACGTCGTCTCCTCTTGCAGATTGCCGTCGCGGTCGCGCCAGCGGCGGTTCACCGCGATGGAGAACCGCGCCCGCGCCATCCCCGTGGGGGTATAGCGCAGCTCAGGATCATCCGTGAGATTGCCGATCAAGACGACGTGGTTGAGGCTAGGCATCGTGGCGCACGATCTGATAGCGTAAGATATTCCCGTCGAGCTTGAAGTGCTCGTCGATCTTCTTCAATTGATCGGGGGTTGCGGTGAACTCCATAAGAAAATAATAGCCCTTCTCGAACTTCTTGATCGGATAAGCGAGCACGCGAGTGCCCCATTCGTCGAGCTTGACGAACTGCCCTCCGCTGGAGTTGATAGCCTCCTGGAACTTTGCTAGGAGTTGTTCCAGGTGGGCTTTGTCCAAATCCGGTCGCACGATAGATAAAACTTCGTATGAACGTGAAGCGGCCACACTATCCTCCCTTAGGGTGTGAGTATAGCAGACGTGGGGGCGCCTGTCAACTGGAGAAGACGAGGACCTGGCGCACAACCTCTCCGCTGGCCAGGGCATCGAACGCTTCGTTGAGCTGCTCAAGGTGCACCCTGCGGCTCACAAGCAGCTCAACGGGGAGCTTGCCGGCACGATAGAGCCCAAGCAGCCAGGGCAAGTCTCGCCTCGGTGAGGCACTCCCCATATACGAGCCTTTGATCGTGCGCTCCCCAGCAACAATCCCAACAACTGGGATTTGCAAGAGCCTCTCCGGATGGGGAAGCCCAACGGCGACCGTCGTCCCGCCCTGCCGCGTCGCTTCATACGCCTGTCGCAGCACTCGCTCGCTGCCTACAGCTTCTAGAGCATAATCCACTCCGCCCCTGGTGTGCTCGTGGATGGCCTGCACAGGGTCCGCCTCAGCTGCATTGATCGTATGGGTTGCTCCAAGGTGTCGGGCGAGCTCGAGCTTGGCCGGCAGAATGTCCACAGCGATGATGGGATAAGCTCCCACAAGCTGTGCCCCCATCACCGCGCTCAACCCCACCCCCCCAAGCCCAAAGATCGCTACAGAGCTTCCCGGACTGACACGCGCCGTGTGCACCACTGCCCCTACCCCCGTTATCACGGCACAGCCAAAGAGGGCTGCCTTCTCCAACGGAATATCTGGGTCAATCCGAATGAGAGATTCTTGAGCGACTACGGTATAGCGCGAGAACGCGGACACCCCAAGGTGATGATGGAGCTTCTGTCCTTGGGCATTGCGGAAGCGCACCGCTCCGCTCAGGAGCGTCCCTTGTCTATTGGCGTGATTGCCCCTCTCACAGAGCGCCGCGCGCCCGCTCGCACAGAAGATACACCGACCACACATCGGCACAAACGAGCAAATCACTCGATCTCCCGGAGCTACTCCGTAGACCCCCTCTCCCACCTCGCGCACGATTCCCGCGGCTTCATGCCCTAAGACCATGGGCATCACCCGCGGGCGCGAGCCGTCTATCACCGAGAGATCAGAGTGACAGAGCCCCGCTGCGACAATCTCCACGAGCACCTCCCCAGGCCCGGGCCCCTCCAGCTCCACGGTCTCTATGACCAACGGCCGAGAATCTCGATACGGCCGAGGTCGCCCCATCTCGTAGAGCACAGCTGCTTCGGCCTTCATCGTCGGATCACGACCATCTGAATAGATGTCATCTCCTCGATGGCGTAGCGCACCCCCTCCCGACCTAGCCCGCTCTTGCGCATCCCCCCATACGGCATATGATCAGCTCGGAACGTCGGAACATCGTTGATGATCACCCCGCCAAAGTGGAGGGCGTCACACGCATCGAGACACTTCTTTAGATTGTGAGTGAAGACTGCTGCTTGTAAGCCGTACTCTGTGTCATCGGCTTGGGCGAGGGCCTCCCTAAAGTCTTCATACGCGATCACCGACGCTACAGGGGCGAAGGCCTCGCACGCGACAACCTTCATGGAGGGAGTGACCTTGGTGAGCACGGTAGGCCAGTAGATCGCGCCTTCGCGCTTATGCCCTGTGAGCACCTCCGCCCCAGCAGCTTTTGCCTCCTCCACCCACTCCTCGATGCGTCGCGCCTCCCGCTCATCAATCATTGGCCCTACATCAACGTGCTCATCGAGTGGATCCCCCACGACCATCTCTTGGCTTGCTCGCACAAAATGCCCCACAAAACGCTCGTACAGGCTCTTATGGACGTAGATCCGTTGCACAGAGAGGCAGACTTGCCCAGAGTTATAATACGCCCCGACGGCGCATCGCCGGGCAATGTGCTCCAGATCGTCTACGTCCGAATCGATGATGACAGGGGAAGTATTCCCAAGCTCGAGGGTGATCTTCTTCATCCCGGCTACCTGGGCCAATCGCTCTCCTACGGCCGCGCTGCCGGTGAAGGAGACATAAGAGACAGCAGGGTGACGGGCGAGGGCTTCGCCTACCTCATGTCCGGGACCCGCTAGAAGATTGAGGACGCCGGGAGGGCACCCCGACTCTTCGAAGATTCTGCAGAGGGCAACAGCGGTGAGCGGCGTAGCCGAAGCCGGCTTGAGGACAACGGTGTTGCCTGCGGCCAGGGCCGGGGCCACCTTGTGAGCCACCAAATTCAAGGGGAAGTTAAATGGAGTAATCGCGGCGACCACTCCCACGGGGCGGCGTCGGAAGAACCCAAATGTCCCTTCCCCCCAGGGGACAGCATCCAAGGGGACGGTCTCCCCGTGGATGCGCTTGGCTTCCTCTGCGGCCCATGTGAACGTTTGGATGGCCCGCTGCACCTCGATGCGCGCCCATTTGAGGGCCTTTCCCGCCTCCGCCGCAATGAGCCGGGCAAGCTCCTCCTGGCGAGCCATGATGCGCCCTGTTACTGCCGCCAGCAGGGCGCTGCGTGCGTAAGCGGCGCACTTCCCCCACTGGTGGGCTGCTGTGCTTGCGGCTTGCACGGCCGCTTCTATCTCAGAAGAGCGTGCTGCCGGGAGCGTCCCTATCACGTGGCCGGTGTACTTGTCCGTGACCGATATCTTTGGCCCGGCTTCTGTGAGCCACTTGCCTCCGATGAAGAGTCCCGCCTCTCCGAACGCTACGCGATCATGAACGCTCATAGACGACCTCCCCACCGATGACAGTCATGCGGATGGGAATCTGTGAGAGCAGGTGTGGCGGGGTCACAAAGGGGTCCTCTTCCAGGACGACGAAGTCGGCCCATCGGCCCTCTGTGAGCGTTCCGAGGTCGCTCTCCCAGAAGTTCGCATAGGCCGCCCCTTGGGTATAAGCCCAGAGGGCCTGCTGGAGGGAGAGGGTCTCTGTCGGGGTGAAGTGGTGGCAGAGCGCGGCTTCGATCCCGCGTAGCGGCGCCCCCTCGACCACCGGGCGATCGGAGCTGAAGGCCACGGTCAAGCCGCTGTTCCATAGGGTGCGGAATGGATAGACCCAAGGGAGCCGGCGCTCCCCCAAAGCCCACCGAAAGCTCTCTGCCAGTTCCCAGACGAAGTGTGGCTGAGTGACGATAATGGGACTCTGCGCGCGCAGGCGCAGCACCAGATCAGGGCGCACGATCCCGCAGTGCTCCAAGCGTGGCCGCCATCGGTGGGAGTCTTGCCCCATGACGCGCTCGATGGCCTTCAGGCCCACTTCGATAGCTCGATCGCCGATGGCGTGCATGGCCACTTGCCAGCCGGCCTCATGGACCAGGCGTACCTGCTCATAGATGCGCTCTTCGCTCTTTACAAGAAGTCCACACGTAGCGGGATCACTCGCGTAGGGCTCGCTCAAGTACGCGGTCCGCCCGATTAATGACCCATCTAAGAAGATCTTAACGGCTCCCAACCGGAGGCGATCCGAGCCGAACCCCGTGTGCCATCCCCACGCGAAATCGAGTCGCCCGTCCTTCACCGGGAGCGATTCGATATCGGGCATGAGCGTGACGCGCACGAGCAATCGCCCCTCGGCAATGGCCTCCTGATATGCTCGAAACTCTTGGGGGACAATCCACCCTGCCCAGGCATCGGCTACAGCGGTGATGCCCTCTTGGACGAAGCGGGCGTTGGCGGCAGCCAGGGCTTCTTTGGCTTCCTTGAGCGTGTAGGGGGGCAGGATGCGCTTGACCAGCTCTCCTGCGGCCTCTTTGAGGACGCCGGTGGGCTGTCCATCATGATCGCGCTCGATGACCCCGCCGGGAGGATTGGGAGTTTCAGGGGTGATCCCTGCGAGCTGGAGGGCCTTGGAGTTAGCTACGCACATGTGTCCGGAGATGTGCGCCAAGAAGACCGGATGGTCTTGAGAGACAGGATCGAGGTCCGCGCGGGTGGGGTGGCGGCGCTCGACGAGCTTGGTATCGTTATAGCCCCAGGCACGGATCCACCGCCCTTTGGGGGTTTGCTGAGCTTGATGAGCGATGGCCTGCACGATCTGGGCTATGGAAGTAGCTGAGCGCAAGTCCACCTGAAGGAGCCCCAGCCCAAAGAGCAGTACATGGCAATGGGCATCATGGAACCCTGGGAGGACGGTGTGCCCTTTGAGATCAACGATCTGGGTCCGGGGCCCTATGTATTTCTGTATATCTGAGATCGTGTGCCCTAAAGCTCTCACTCGGCCTCCCACGACAGCCAGCGCCCCGTACACTTTCTGAGGGTCAGCGGTTGGGTAGATGCGTCCCCCGTGGAAGACTGCATCTGCTTCCATGTTAGTGAACCCTCCTCTTGCCCAAGCTTCGCCCCAGACTTCGCCTGGACTGTTCGCCTTCGCCAGCCTTCCGGCTGGCGAAGATGAACGTCAAGCGAAGCTTACGCGCAGCGTGCGAAGTCTGGTTATGGAGGTGGGCTGAGCAAGCCGGTGACAGCCTGGAACGTGCCCTTGGTTGCCTTAACAATGTACATCTCTTCAACGCCCTGATGGTCGGTCCGGCTAAAGGTGATGGGCGCGGCTATCAAGCCTGTTCTCCAGTTGTCGAAATCCTCCAAGGTCTTTATGAACCCTTCGCGCGTGAGGTCTTTATCCCTCTCGATGGTCTTCTTGAGGGCATCGACGACCAGGACCGCGTCGGCATAGGTGACCAAGCTATACCCCCCAATGAGGGCCCTATCGCCATGATACTTTCTCATATTCTGTTGGTAGAGGACGACATCTTCAGGCTCCTTGCCGAAGGGATCCGCGGTCCACGCCCCTAAGAACACCCCTTCCATAGCATCTTGGCCAGCCAGGGTGAACATAATGGGATCGGCCACGATGTACGTCATAACCCACTGAGGCCGAAAGTCAATCTTTTGCGCTTCTTTGAGGAGCCTTGCTGCCGGCAAGGTGATGGCGTAGACGAGCACCACGTCGGGCTTGGCTTCCTGGAGCTTGAGGGCTTCGGCGCTGAAGCTCGCTTGGGTAGGGTCATAAGCGACTCGGACAACGGGAGGATCGAATCCCCTCTGAAGGAGCCGTCCCACAAAAGCCCCTTCCCCTTCCCGGCCGAAGTCATCGTTCTGATAGAAGGTAGCGACGCGAACGCGCTTGCCTTGACTGAGAGTATCCACGACGAAATCGGCGAGAATCCTCCCCTCATTGGTATATGTGGGCTGAACCGCAAAATAGTTCTTCTTCAGGGGTTTGGACCATACGGAGGCTCCCGATCCTGGGGCAATCACGGGAACTCCTTGTCGGACAAGATAATCCATGACCGCTAGGCCGTGAGCTGTCCCCAAGGGATGAACTATAGCAAAGACATTATCTTGCTCGACGAGTTGACGCGTGGCCGCTACTGTGTTCGAAGGAATGTACTGATCATCCCGAACGATGAATTCGATCTTCCGGCCGAAGATGCCGCCGGTATCATTGATGTAGTTGAAGTACGCTTGGGAGCCTTGGGCCATAGGCACCCCGATAGACGAGACCAACCCCGTAAGGGCCAAGGTCGAGCCGAGCTTGATAGGTGGTTGTTGGGGCTGTGGCACCCCCACAAGAGCTCCCAGCCCTACCGCAAGAACGAGAGCTCCTATACCTTGGAGAAACTTCCTCATGCTATCCCTCCTCCTTTTCGAGATGGCTTCATTATACTGGAGAGGTGTTCCTAGACCATTACACATGTGTTACACTGACCCCAGATAAAGCTGACGGAGCTGGGGAGAATCCCGCAACTGCTCTGGAGGACCTTGAAGACAGACGACCCCGTTTTGCAACACGTAGGCATAGTCGGCGACAGAGAGAGCGAGGGCGGCGTTCTGCTCGGCCATGAGCACTGTTGTCCCTTGGGCATGAAGCTCTTGCACCAGGCGGCCAACTTGTTCCACAAGACGAGGAGCTAACCCCAACGAAGGCTCGTCGAGCATTAACAGCTGCGGGCGCCCCATAAGCCCACGAGCAATAGCCAGCATCTGTTGCTCTCCCCCGCTGAGCGTCCCCGCCGCTTGCGTGCGCCGCTCCGCTAAGATGGGAAAGAGCGCAAAGACCCGCTCAAGATCACTCTTGCCATATGGCTTGCCATATGCCCCAAGACGCAAATTCTCCTCCACCGTCAGCTCTGGAAAGAGCCCTCGTCCCTGGGGCACGTGCGCTATCCCTAACCGGGCGATACGCTCCGGAGCCAGGCCATCAAGCCGGTGCCCCAGAAACTCTACCCTCCCCTGCCTGGGCCGCACCAGTCCAGATATCACGCGCAACAGCGTGGTCTTTCCCGCCCCATTGGCCCCAAGGAGGACGACTACACTCCCCTGGGGGACTTCCAGAGTGACTGTGTGCAGCACCTCGATGGGGCCATAGCCCGCCACCACATCGCATACTTGTAACATTATGAGCGTCCTCCCCAAGGCGCTCCCAAATATGCCTGCACCACCTGAGGATGAGCGATAATTTCCGCGGGGGTGCCACTGGCAAGGACGCGCCCAAAGTCGAGCACCACTACCCGCTCACAGAGCTTGAGCACAAACTCCATATGATGCTCTACGACCATGAGAGTGATGCCGTGCTCTTCGTGGAGGCGGCGCAGCACCCCAAGAAGCCCTTCGATCTCCTTTGGGGTGAGCCCGGCCGCTGGCTCGTCCAACAGCAAGAGCCGCGGCTGGCTCATCAGGGCCCGAGCGAGCTCGACCATCTTCTGCGCCCCAAGGGGAAGTGCCCCCGCGCTCACAGGCGCCAGATGCGCTATCCCAAGGGCCGCAAGAATCTCCTCGGCTTGACGGCGCAGCTTTTGCTCCTTCCCCCCCACCCGATGCCCCCCAATGAGCACATTCTCCAACACCGTCAGATTTCTAAAGAGCTCGATGTTCTGAAAAGTCCTGGCAATCCCAAGCTCGATGACGTGGTGAGGGGGCAGAGAGAGGAGCTCCTTCCCCGCGCAGCGCACCTGACCACTCTCAGGCTCGACAAAGCGATTGATCACATTGAAGAGCGTGGTCTTCCCCGCCCCATTGGGCCCAATCACCCCCACGATCTCCCCTTCATTGAGAGAGAGATCCACTCTGTCCAGGGCCACAAGCCCTCCAAAGCGCACCGTCAGCCCTGCTATCTCCAGCAACCTCACCCTGGCCCTCACCCCCGGCCCCTCTCCCGACCTCACCCTAACCCTCTCCGCTTGCGGAGAGGGAACGGGTGAGGTGAGAGGGGTGGCCGAAGGCCGGGGTGAGGGCCTCCGCCACCGCCATAGCCACGGCCACCGCACTAGCCCTCCTGGCAGGAAGATCACCGTGGCAATCAGGGCTGCTCCATAGAGAATCGAACGAATATCCGCCAGATGGCTCATATAGTGAAAGAGCACAGTGAGGAAGACCGCCCCAAGAATCGAGCCAGGCAGCGAGGCCAATCCCCCAATCACAATGGCGCTCACTAAGAAGATCGAGATCTGCAGACCAAAATCATAGGGGCTGATAAACCCGATCAGATGGGCATAGAGAGCCCCGGCAACCCCCGCATAGGCCGCGCTCACCGCGAACGCCTCCGCCTTGGAGCGCGCTATGTCAATCCCACAGGCTGCTGCTGCCAGCTCACTGTCCCGCACCGCGCAAAACGCTCGTCCCGGCCGCTTGGATACGAGCAAAGCCGCAATCCCCCATGCCAGCCCAACTCCCCCCACCGTCCACAGATACAGCTGAGCATCAGCCCCAACAGGCAGACCCTCCCAGACCAAACGGGGCGGTATAAGCCCTCGATACCCACCGGTCACCTCATCCCAATTGAGCAAGATCTGCTGGACAGCCGCGCCAAATCCCAGGGTGGCAATCGCCAAATACGGCCCGTGAAGCCGCAACGCCGGCATCCCCACAAGAACCCCTACTACCCCGCTAACTATTCCCCCCAGCCAGAGAGCGATCCATGGGGGCACCCCCACCTTCAGCGTGGCCAACGCCGACGTGTACGCGCCAATTGCCATAAATCCCGCATGTCCCAACGAGATCAGCCCCGCATATCCCGTCAGAATATTGAGCCCAAGCGCGGCTATGGCCCACACCCCAGCGAGGCTCAACACATAGAGCTGATACCCCGGCAGCACGAAGGCCAGGGCCACAAGCCCCACCCAGAGCACTCCCCCAAGGACCCTCACGCACGCCTCCTTGTCACCCGCCCCAACAGCCCCTCGGGACGAACTACTAACGCCACGACCAACAGCGTGAACGCAAACGTCGTCTTCAGCTCCGTCGAGATATACCCGACCACGAAGTCCTCTACAATCCCAAGGACCACTCCTCCCACCAGAGCCCCAGCAAAGTGAGAGAATCCCCCCAGCACCGCGGCGGCAAAGCCCTTTATGAGGAGCTCGAGCATGACACCCTTGTCCAGAAAGAGCTGAGAGGCAATGAACAAGCCCGATACCGCTCCCAGGGCTGCCCCGGCCGCCCAGCTCAGCTTCCAGAGGCGCTCCACAGGAATCCCCAAGAGCCGCGCCGCCAGGGGGTCTTGGACCGTGGCCCGCAGGGCCAACCCCAGCTGCGTCCCGCGAAAGAATATATATAACACACTGATGAGGGCGATCCCAACCCCCAAGGTGAGCAGCTGCTCACGCGTGACAAGCAGGGCTCCCCACCGCAGCGGCGGCCCGCTCACTATAGGAGGAAAGAGCTTCGTCTCATGGCCAAAGAGCATCCCCGCTAGCCCTTCTAAGACCAAGGCCACCCCCAAGGTGGCGATGATCAATCCCAAGACCGGAGCCGCACGCCGGCGCGCCGGCTGTAAGATCCCCCACTCTACCCCTATTCCGACTATCCCCGCCACGGCTACAGCCCCCACCCATGCCACAAACCACGGCTGTCCCCCTTCGTGGATCAGCGCATACGCGACCAAAGCGCTCACGAACGCCATCGCTCCGTGACTGAAGTTCACTACCCCGCAGACTCTATAGATGAGCACTAATCCCAACGCCATCAACGCGTAGAGGCTCCCCGTAGCTAGCCCACTGATCAGGTGTTGCACAAAGTAGGTCATACAGAGATGATACTTCTTGAGTATCTCGCCCGTGTTACGGCCGCGTTACAATTTCATAGGAGGAGGGCAGGAAGGAGTCACCCCAAGGCGCTCGCGCAAGGAGCGCACGCACCGCTGGTACGTGCGCAAGGCCGCGGAACGGTTCCCCTCCTTCAGATAGATCTCTATGAGAAGATTATAAGCTTCTTCCCAACAAGGGTCCTTGGCTAAGACCCGATAGCACAGGGCGCGCGCCTCTTCCAGCTCGCCACGCTGCAGCAACAGCGCCGCCACTTCCGTCATCACCGTCAGATATGTCAGAGCAAGCTGTTCTGCCTCCTGGGCACTCCAGTCTTCATAGCGGGCCTCGGGCAAGTATTCGCCGCGATAGAGGGCCAGCGCACGCCGATAGTGCTGGAGGGCTTTCTCAAGGAGACCCAGCCGCGCCGCCGATCGCCCTTCTTCTACCTGCCGGAGAAATTCATCAACATCAGTCACGATGGTCGCCTCAGGGTTGAGCACCACCCTGTCCCCTTGGCGCACCACATAGAACGGGGGAGCGCCTGGAGGTCTGGTGGGCTCAAGGGCTCGCTGCAGGGCATGCAAGGCGACCCGCAACCGAGCCGCCGCGTCCTTGGGATCTGCTCCCGGCCAGAGGGCCTCCAAGATCTCCTCCCGATGCATAGATCGGCGCCGCACGAGCATCTGGAAGAGTTGACGCGCTTTGGATCTCCCCCAGGCTTCTTTTGGAATCTCTCGATCCCCCTGCCACACCCGAAATTCCCCCAAGGTCTGTATATATAAAGGAGACGGCCCGCAGCCCACTCGCACCGGGGGCCACCACCCCAAGGGACTCTCCAGCTCCTTTAGGAGATATCTCGTATACTCAGGGAGAACGCCCTGGCTCAGCGCCTGCTGGAGGAACCGCACCCGGGCAGCCCGGGGAAGCCCTAGGGGGGGCCTGCGCACAAGCAAGAACTCATAACCTTCCCGCTGGATCTCCTCGAGCACGCTTGAGGGTTCTCCCTCCCCTAAGACAGCCATCCAGAGGTGGGCTACACAGGGGATATAGCGATCCCCGCAGCCTACGGCTTCCTGAGCGGCCTCCCGCAGCTCATGCAGGGCTTCATCGGGACAGATCGAAGCGAGCGCTACCCCAAGCGCAGCCCGCTGCATCGCTCGCAGATAGCAATCGCCAGAATCTGTTAAGATAGCTAGCCCCACCGAGGCGTGCTGGCGAGCGGCCTCCCAGTTGCCTAACTCCCCATACGCCAGGGTCGCCCCCAAAAGCCCTTCCGCACGGAACCGTTCCACCTTGAGTGCCTCTGCAAGCTCCTCAGATCGCCGATAGCACTCCAGGGCTTGGTGGGAGTCTCTCTCCCCTTCCTCGCCACAGAGCCAGCTATGGCCAAGGCGCGCCCACGCGACACACTCAATGATAGCCGAGTGGAGCTCTCGGCCGCGTCGCAACCCCTGCTCGGCCAGCGCCCGCGCTCGCTCTCCCTCTCCTAAAGCCGCCAGGACCCAACTGAGCAGCACCGTATCCTCGCGATGGGAGCGCGGGATAGGGCGCGCAGAAGGCTGGGCCACAGCTCGCTCGAGCATCTTGCGCGCGGCTTCGAGACGCCCTTGCCTCACCCACAGCCGCGGATCACATATCCCAGCTCTCCGCTGGAGGCGCTCTGCCCGCCGCAGGCGCCCAAAATTGAGTTCATTCTCTGCCCACAGCGCCATGATCTCTCTGCGGAGTGCCTTCTGACGCGTCCTTCGGGCAAGCTGGCGCGCCTGGCACAGAAGCGAGGCCGCCCGAGCAGGCTGAACTGTATCAAGATAGACAAGAATCTTTCCCATGAGGGCGCGCACCTCCCCCTGGAGGACCTCGCGATCGTACGCGCGCAAGGCGCCTTCAAAGTCGCTGGTAAGCCGCAGACAATCCCCCAAGGAGAGCCAGAGCTTGGGATGCTCATCCAAGATGCGCTCTCCCACCCTCGTGAGCCAGCTAATGAGAGTCTCGTACCTGCCAGCCCAGATCATCGCCTCCGCGTGGTGGGCAAGGAGATCCCCGGCGCGGCTCATCTGGCCTGCCTCAAGGAAGTGATAGACGGCCTCCTCCCATTCCCCACGAGCGCAGAAGATCTCTGCCGCCTTGAGATGGACAGAGCGGCGTGTCGGCTCGTCCAGCTGGGAGCGGAGCATCTCCTGAAACAGATGGTGATACCGGTAAGAATCAGGCCCTAGGCCGATACAGAAGAGCGAGCGACTCTCCAAGTCTTTGAGGATGTGAGAGGAATCAGACCGGTCCAGCAGAAGATCGCAGATCGTGGGATGGAGATAACGCAGGACGGATGTCCGGCTGAGAAAAGCTCGGACTTCCGGAGGCTCTTGCTCCAGCACTTCCGCGACAAGGTACGAGAAGATCTCCTGAAGGGATTGGGAGCCAGAGAGCCTCAAGGGGCCCTCGGCCCCTCGAACCCCCAAAAGCTGGAGGGCGATGACCCATCCCTCGGTCTCGCGGGCAAGAGAAGTGGCTTCCTCATCAGAGAGCTTCATGCCGAAGCGCTCATGAAAGAAGGCGGCCACCTCCTGAGGGGTAAAGGCCAACTCTCTCTGGGTAATCTCCACGACCTCACCGTAAACCCGCCAGCGGGGCAAGGCTGGCCATCGCAGGGCATGGCGCGTGATCAGGGCCAGATGAAATTGCGGAGGCATATACTCAATGAAGCGCTGCACAATGGCATCAACCTCAGGGCACGAAGCCAACTGATAATCATCTAAGACGAGGAATGCCTCATCATGGAGCTGATCAGCAAGATCATTGACGAGGGTGGTGACGACAGAGGGCCACAGGTGGCGGATTCCTCCCTCTTGAGTGAGCAGATCCTGGGCCTTCTCCCCAATGGTGGGATGGATCGTCTGGAGCGCTGCCACCAGGTGCTCCAGAAATGACGAGGGCTCCGCTTCCGTCTCGGCGAGGCTACACCAGGCCCAGCGGCAAGAAAGTTCAGCGAGAAACGAAGCGACGGCTACACTCTTGCCATAGCCAGGCTCGGCCTTGACAAGCAGCAGCGGGCAGTGCCGCCACCCCTCCAGCATCTGGAACAGGCGGGGACGCTTGATAACTCGATCCAGGCGCGGAGGGATGAGCTTCGTCCGCACGACCATGACACGCTATGATACACCACCCCTTATCCCTCAGCAAGCTCTGCCATCTGCGCGAACGCCTCTGGATCGAGCGAGGCCCCGCCTACAAGCGCCCCGTCTATGTTGGGCTGCTGCAGAAAACCCTCAAGGTTGGCAGGGGTGACGCTGCCCCCGTAGAGGATCCGAATCTTTTGTGCGATCTCTGCTGAGAAAAGCTCTGCTAGCACCTCGCGAATGAAGAGCGCGCACGCTTCGGCCTCGTGAGGATCAGCGGTGACTCCCGTCCCGATGGCCCACACGGGTTCATAAGCGATCACAACACGCTGCGCGTGGGCTTCATCTTCGCCAGCCGGAGGCTGGCGAAGGCGAACGGTCCAGACGAAGTCTGGCTGGAGCGCCCCGCGAATCTGAGCCTCGAGCACTTGCTGAGTCCTGCCGGCGCGGCGCTCCTCGAGCGTCTCGCCCACACAGAGGATGGGGTTGATCTGGGCGTCCAGGGCCGCTCTCAGCTTTTTCTTGATAATTTCATCTGTTTCGCCAAAGAGCCGCCGCCGCTCCGAATGCCCCACGATCACATACTGACAGCCCAGGTCTTTCAGCATAACGGGCGAGATCTCGCCCGTGAACGCCCCCTGGCGCTCATAGAAGAGATTCTGCGCAGCGAGTTTAATCTGGGTCTTCTGAAGCGCTCGCCCCACCGTCTCCAACAGCGTAAACGGCGGCGCCAGCACCAGCTCCGTCTTTGTGATATTCCGCACGCGCTCCGTAAAAATCTTGAGGTACTCCAACGCCTGGGCGCGCACGAAGTGCATCTTCCAGTTGGCAATCAAGACTCGTTGGCGCCCCGCTCTCATAGCACGTCATTATATCAGAAATTTGCTTTCAGCGCGCAGCGTTGCTAATATTAAATCAATGAAGCAACGACCGCGCCAAGGGTGGACGGAGATAGTCGGGGTTGTGGGGTTTCTCATCGCCCTCTTCGTCTCCACCTTGGGATGGGATACTCTGCTCAACATCATAGGAGGTCTCGCTATGCCAACAACGGCGCTCATCATCGTGCTGGCCATCGTCGTGCTCTTCCTGCTCAACGCGATCAAGATCGTGCGCGAGTATGAGCGAGTCGTGGTCTTTCGGCTCGGACGGCTCCAGGGGGCCAAAGGGCCAGGGCTCTTCTTCATCATCCCCATCGTCGATCAAGTGGTCAAAGTGGACTTGCGGACCGTGACGTTCGACGTGCCCCCGCAAGAAGTGATCACTCGTGACAACGTCACCGTGAACGTGAACGCGATTGTCTTCTTCAGGGTAGTCTCTCCCGAAGCGGCGATCACCCAAGTCGAAGATTATCTGCAAGCGACGTCGCAGATCTCGCAGACGACCCTGCGCAGTGTGCTGGGCCAAGTCGAGCTCGACGAACTGCTCGCTGAGCGAGAGAAGCTCAACAAGCAATTACAGATGATCATTGACGAGCAGACCGACCCGTGGGGCATCAAAGTGAAAGCCGTGGAGATCAAGGACGTGCGAATCCCGCAAGAGATGCAGCGGGCGATTGCGCGTCAAGCCGAGGCGGAGCGCGAGCGCCGCAGCAAAGTCATCAACGCCGAGGGCGAGCTGCAAGCGGCGGCGAAGCTCCGCGAGGCCGCGGAGATTCTCACCCAAAACCCCGCGTCGCTCCAGTTGCGCTATCTGCAGACGTTGATAGATATCTCATCGGAGCGCAACACGAGCACGATCGTCTTCCCGCTTCCCGTAGATTTGATGAAAGCGTTCATGACGCGGGATGAGAAGTAACTTCTAAGACCTAATCCCCTCACCCCTTTCCTCCCCTCTCCCTCAGAGGGGAGAGGGGATAGGGGTGAGGGTGAAGAAGGGGCTGGGGGAGAGGTCCTCCGTCGGCTTCAAGATCTTCTTTAAGAACTGCCCAGTGTACGAGTGGGGGACTTGGGCGACCTCTTCGGGGGTGCCTTCGGCGACGATCTGGCCACCAGCATCCCCGCCCTCAGGCCCCAAGTCGATGACATAATCCGCCACCTTAATAAAATCCAGCAAGTGTTCTATGACCACCACGGTGTTGCCCTTGTCAACAAGCTTTTGCAGGATATTAATCAGCTTCTCGACGTCGGCATAATGCAGCCCCGTCGTGGGCTCGTCTAAGATATAGAGCGTCCGTCCGGTGTCGCGCTTGCTCAGCTCGGTGGCGAGCTTCACTCTCTGAGCTTCGCCCCCGGAAAGCTGCGTCGCCGGCTGCCCTAGCTGAATATATCCCAAGCCCACATCGTAGAGCGTCTGGAGCTTCCTCTTGATCGCTGGGTAGTGCCCAAAGAATTCGAGAGCCTCTTCGACGGTCATCGCCAGGACGTCCGCGATATTTTTCTCTTTATAGCGAATCTCGAGGGTTTCGCGGTTGTAGCGCAGGCCCTTGCAGACCTCACACGGCACGTAGACATCGGGCAGAAAGTGCATCTCGATCTTGATTAAGCCATCGCCCTTGCAGGCTTCACACCGTCCACCCTTGACGTTGAACGAGAACCGTCCGGGCTTGTAGCCGCGGGCGCGGGCCTCAGGCACCATCGCAAAGAGCTTTCGGATCTCATCGAAGAGCCCGGTGTAGGTCGCGGGATTGGAGCGCGGCGTGCGCCCGATGGGAGACTGATCTATCTCGATAATTTTGTCTATCTGTTCGATCCCCAAGATCGCGTCGTGCTCGCCGGGGCGCTCCGTGACGTAGCCCAATCTCCGCGCGACCCCGCGATAGAGAATCTCATCAATGAGCGTGCTCTTGCCTGAGCCCGATACCCCCGTGACGCAGACGAAGACCCCAAGAGGGATTTTCACTGTAAGATTCTTTAAGTTATGCTGGCGCGCCCCGACGATGGTGAGAAAGCCCTTGGGCGTACGGCGTCTGGCTGGCACGGGGATCTTTCTCCGCCCGCTCAAGAACTGCCCGGTGATCGAGTTTGGGTTCTTGCAGATATCTTCGACGGTGCCGGTGGCCACGATCTGCCCGCCGTGCTTGCCCGCCCCCGGCCCAATATCTACGATAAAATCTGCTTCTCGTATAGTCTCTTCGTCGTGCTCCACGACGATCACGGTATTGCCCAGATCGCGCAGCCCTTTGAGCGTCTGGAGCAGTCGAACGTTATCGCGCTGATGGAGCCCGATGCTTGGCTCATCTAAGATATAGAGCACGCCCACTAAGCCGGAGCCGACTTGCGTCGCGAGGCGAATGCGTTGGGCTTCGCCACCGGCGAGCGTCCCCGCAGGGCGATCGAGCGTCAGATATTCGAGCCCAACGTCTATGAGAAACTTCAGCCTCGTCTTGATCTCTTTTAGGACTTGGTGGGCGATCAGATACTCGCGCTCGGTCAGCTCAAGCTCAGAGAAGAACGTATAGGCGTCCTTGACGGAGAGCGCGCAGACGTCCATGATGTTCTTCCCCGCGATGGTGACAGCGAGACTTTCTGGGCGCAGGCGCTTCCCGTGGCAGGCGGCGCAGGGGCGCGTGCTCATATACTGCTCGATCTCTTGGCGGGCCCAGTCGGATTCGGCCTCGCGATAGGCGCGCTCTAGTGCCGGGATCAGCCCTTCGTAGTAGTCCATAAAATATCGCGTCCGCCCGTAGCGATTCGTGTAGGGGAAGGTGACGGGGATGCCGTTGGTGCCGTAGAGCAAGATCTCAAGCTGTTCTTTGGGGAGCTTGCCCAAGGGCTTATCGGGATCGATCTTGTACATCTTGCAGACGCCCAAAAGCACGCCCCAGAGCCACTTGCTGTGCCGATCGGCCCACGGGATAAGTCCTCCGTCTCTGAGCGATTTCTTGGGATCAATGACTCTCTCTGGGTCTATCTCCATCTTGAAGCCCAAGCCCGTGCACGTGGGGCACGACCCAAAGGGGCTGTTGAACGAGAAGAGCCTCGGCTCGATCTTCTCGTAGCTGATCCCACACTCAGGGCACGCAAAGTGCTCGCTGAAGAGAATCTCTCTCTTTTGGTCCACGACGTCAATGAGCACCAAGCCGTTGGCTCTCTTCAGGGCGGTCTCGACGGCGTCGGCGATTCTGTTCTTGTTGTCGCGCCGCACGACCAGCCGATCTACGACGACCTCGATCGAGTGCTTTTTCTTCTTGTCGAGGGCGATCTCGTCGGTAGTGAGATCTTTGATCTCGCCGTTGACGCGCACGCGGGCGAAGCCCTCCTTGCGCAGCTCTTCGAAGACTTTTTTGTACTCGCCCTTGCGCCCGCGGGCGATGGGAGCGAGAATCTGAATTTTCGTGCCCTCGCCAAGCTCCAAAATCTGATCCACGATCTGTTGCGCAGTCTGTTGGGCGATGGGGCGGCCACACTTATAGCAGTGAGGCTTGCCGATCCGCGCGAAGAGTAATCTCAGATAGTCATAGATCTCGGTGACCGTGCCCACGGTGGAGCGCGGGTTTTTGTGGACAGTCTTCTGATCTATGGAGATCGCTGGAGAGAGCCCTTCGATGAAGTCCACGTCGGGCTTGTCCATCTGGCCCAAGAACTGTCGCGCGTAAGCCGAGAGAGATTCGACGTAGCGTCGCTGGCCCTCGGCGTAGATCGTATCAAACGCTAATGACGATTTGCCCGACCCGGAGATCCCCGTGAAGACGATCAGTTTATTTCTGGGCAGCTCTAAGTCTATATTTTTGAGATTGTGCTCTCTGGCTCCGCGAATGATGATCTTGTCCGCGCTCATGGCTTTTCGGCAGTACGTCCTGCTTGGATATCGTGAAGCCCTTGCTCTATCGCTTTCGAGAACTCCTCATCTTCGAGGATTTCACGAGTTGCTTCCCACTCTTGCAATCTTTCTAAAAAATCCAGCAAGCTCCGCACCACATCATCAGGAAGCTCTTCTATCAGAGCTTTCGCTTGCTCTTTGATGGCGCTCATGGTTCACCCCTCTCGTAAGAGCTCATTCGTAAGTTTGCCATATCTCCGCCCCCGTTGCAATCTCTTGACTTCTCCCTCTAGTCACGCCAGAGCGCGAGAAACTCTTCGCGCGATATCTTCATATCTCGTATGATCTGCGCAAGAGCCCTCGGCCAATGTCTTCACCTTGATGAAGGGGGATCTCTGTCACGCGCCCATCGGGGTGAGCATAAATGGCATGACTGCCCTTCTGTCTCAGCAAGCGGAACCCGGCTTTCTCCAAGATTTTAGCAACATCACGGGCTTTGAGCACGGGCAACTTATCGCTCATTTGGCGCGCGCAAGCTTCACACTTACCCGTTGTACTCCAATGAACTCACTGAGCTGCTGATACTGAGGGAAGGCTTCCAAGTACAGCTCGATAGCTTCCTTAACCCTTTGCAACAGCTTATCCAGCGATTTGGCTTGCGTGTGACAGCCAGGCAACTCCGGGACATCCGCTACATAGTAGCCGTCCTCGTCTTTCTCAATAATTACGTAGAATTCTCGCGTTTTGGGCGCGGTCACGCGGGGCATTGCTCCCTCCTTTGGTTGCACTGCGCCGAGCTTACTCGTAAGTTTGCCACATCTCCGCCACCGTTGCAATCCCCCCAGATCTGTTTGCTATAATAAGCGAAAGTCCCATACGGGAGGGAGATCAATGAAGCGATCAGTCAGTATATTCTTTGCGATGCTCATGGTGCTCTCCGCAGGAGCGGCCCTTGGGCAAAAGCCCAGAGGGCTGACGCTCTGGACCCAGTACCCGGCACAGTCGGTGCAAGCGGGCGAGACCGTCGTGATCTCGCTGACGCTCTCCAATCGCGGGCTGCCCCCGCAGATCGTGCGCGTCCAGATGAGAGAAGTCGCTGAGGGCTGGAAGGCCTCCCTCAGCGGCGGCGGCCGCCTCGTCCAAGCGGTCTACGTAGACACGGACGACTCAGCGTCGCTGAGTTTAAAGCTCGAACCGCCTGCGGGCGTTCAGCCGGGGACGTATCGCTTCGTCGTGCATGCCCAGGGCCAAGGAGCCCAAAGTGAACTTCCCATCGAGCTGACCGTCGAAGCTCAATTGCCCCCTCAACTGCAGTTTGAGGTCGAGCTGCCCACGCGACGAGGTTCTTCTACTACGACATTTCGATACTCCGCGACGCTCACCAACAAGGGCGAACAAGAAGCAACCGTGAACCTCGAAGCCGAGGCCCCCGAAGGCTTCCAAGTGACGTTCAAGCTGCGCTTTGGCAGCGAAGAAGTGACCAGCCTCCCCATCAAGCCCGGCGAGTCGAAAAGCTTAGATATCGAAGTTCGGCCGCCCAAGAAAGCTCAAGCTGGGGAGTATTCTATTCGAGTGCGCGCGTTGGGCGGCCAGGCCCAAGCAGCCCTCGATCTGAAAGCCGTGATCACCGGTCAAGCTGATCTGAACGTCACTACGCCCGATGGGCGGCTCTCCGCGCAAGCGACCGCCGGGCGCGAGAACAGCTTAAAGATCCTGGTGCGCAACACCGGCAGCGCTCCCGCCCGCGACGTCGAGCTCAGCTCCTTCCCCCCAGCAGGATGGACCGTCGAGTTCGATCCCAAGACTATTGCCGAGATCGCGCCCAATGGCTCCGCCGAGGTCACCGCGAAGATCAAGCCCTCAGACAAGACCGTCGCCGGAGACTATATGCTCACGATCACCGCGCGCAGCGAGAATCTCTCAGATTCGAGAGACTTCCGCATCACCGTCGTCACGTCAACGCTGTGGGGCATCGTCGGGATCGGGATTATCGTGATTGCGTTGGGAGTTGTGGGCTGGGCGGTGTCGCGCTTTGGGCGAAGATAGACTATGAGCGAGTTTGTCATCGAGACGCAAAATCTCACCAAGCGCTACGGCGACGTCGTCGCGGTAGATAATTTAAATCTTCGGATTCGCGCCGGGGAGGTCTTCGGGATTCTGGGACCCAACGGCTCCGGCAAGACCACAACGATCCTGATGCTATTGGGGCTGACCGAGCCCACCGAGGGCTGGGCACGAGTGCTCGGCTTTGATCCCATGCGCCAACCGTTGGAAGTGAAATCCCGCGTGGGGTATCTTCCCGACCAAGTGGGCTTCTATGACGAGCTCACGGCCCGAGAGAATCTCTCGTATATCGCGAAGCTCAACGGGCTGTCGCGACCCGTGGCCCAGCGAAGGATCTCTGACGCCTTGGAGCGCATGGGGCTTGCGGAAGTTGCGGACCGGCGCGTGGGGACGTTCTCGCGCGGGATGCGCCAGCGCCTCGGCGTCGCGGAGATCTTGCTGAAACATCCCCAAGTGATTATCCTCGACGAGCCGACGCTGGGGCTCGACCCTGAGGCCGCCCGCGAGTTCTTGCAGATCATCCGCACATTCAAAGAAGAGAAGATCACGGTCTTGCTATCGTCGCACTTATTGCATCAAGTGCAGGCGGTCTGTGACCGCGTCGGGCTTTTCTCTCAGGGACGGATGGTCTTAGAGGGCACGGTCGCCGAGCTGGCGCGGCAGGTCTTGGGCGGAGCCTATCGCGTCCATATAAAAGCTATGGGACCCGATCTGACTCCAGCGCTCCAGAAGATTTCCGGCGCGGTGCGCGTTCAGAAGCTCGACAGCGATCTCTATAAGATCGAAGCCCAAGAAGATATCCGCGCGGAGGTCGCGCGCGTCGCCGTGCATGCCGGCGCGCACATGTTGTCGCTGGGGTTGGAGGAGCCGAGCTTGGATGAAGTCTACCAACGCTACTTTCAGGGGGTGATGGCCGCATGAAACCCGTTCGGGAGGGCTCGCCGTGGCGCGGGCTGTGGGTGGTAGTCGCCAAAGAGATGGCCGATCACTTGACAAGCGTGCGCATGGGGATCCTCGAGACGATCATCCTGCTGACAGCAGCTGGGACGATGTACTTCGCGCTGCAGAGCTTGCCCTCAAGCGCTGAGCAGTTTCTGTTCTTAAGGCTTTTTACGACGGCGCCGGCGGACTCGCCCCTGCCGGCGTTCGTGGGCTTTTTGGGGTTTTTGGTGCCCCTGGTCGCGATCGCGCTGGGGTTTGACGCCGTGAACGGGGAATTCAACCGACGGACGCTCTCGCGGGTGCTCGCGCAGCCGATCTATCGTGACGCGCTGCTGCTGGGCAAATTCTTAGGAGGGCTCTTTACACTCACACTGGTGCTGACGGCGATCTGGCTGATGATCGTAGGGCTAGGGCTCTTTCGCTTGGGGGTGCCGCCCACGGGGGAAGAAGTCGCGCGCGGGCTGCTCTTCTTAGTGGCAACGATAGCGTATGGAGGAGTATGGCTTGGGATCGCGCTGGTCTGCTCGATTCGATTCCGTCAGCCGGCCACGGCAGCCTTAGCTGCGATCGCCGTCTGGCTCTTCTTCACAGTCTTTTGGGGGATGCTTATCGGCTTGATCTCGCAGGGGCTGGCACGCGGAGCGTTCAATCAGATACAGTTAGAGCTTGCTCTCGCAAGACTGTCGCCTAATACTCTCTATGCCGAGGCGATCTTGGCGTTCTTGAACCCGGCGGTGCGGGCGTTCGGGCCGTTGCTGCCCATCCAGCTTATTCAGCTCCAATGGGCAGTGCCCACGCCGCTGCCGCTCAGTCAGAGTCTGATGCTCGTCTGGCCGCAGCTGACGGGGCTGATCGCCGGGACGATCCTGCTCTTTGCGGTCAGCTACGTGCTCTTTCAGCGACAGGAGATCCGCGCGTGATCAGAGAGCGTCCAGCGCCGCCAGCACCTCGCGGCTGTGCCCCGTGGGATTGACTTTAGGAAAGACTCTCTTGATCACCCCGTCTTTGATGATGAACGTCACGCGCTGCGCAAACCCCAGAAAGTTTAAGACATCGTAGTCGCGACAGATCTTCTTCTCCGGATCGGCCAGCAGCGGGAAGTTCAGCCCAAACTTCTGAGCGAACTTTTTGTGCGACGCAGCATCATCGGTGCTCACGCCGTAGACTTTGACCCCGCGCCGCTCAAACTCCTTCAGATCGTCACGGAACGAGCACGCTTCAGCAGTGCAGCCGGGCGTGTCGTCCTTGGGATAGAAATAGAGCACCGTCACGCCCCGAAAGTCGAGTGTCACTCTCCTCCCGTCTTGGTCTACTGTTTCGATCTTGGGGGCCAAAGTTCCCTCAGCGAGCGCCATAAGTTCTGGACCTCCTTCTCTAGATTAGTATGCTTTTGCAAAGATCGCTTGCTCTTTGGCAGCCTTGCCGCAGCGGATGCATCTGCCTGGTCGGCCTGGCTGCTCAAAGGGGATGCAGCGCGTCGAGGCTTTGGTCTCGGCTTTAATCTGGGCTTCGCACTCGCGTTCCCCGCACCAGTACGCCCTGACAAACCCGCGGCTGCCCTCGCCCTCCATAAATTCTTTGAACTTCTCGTAGTCGTCCAACTCGAATGTGTTCTCGTCGCGGAATCGCTTGGCGCGCTCAAAGAGATTCTTCTGGATCTCATCCAAAAGCAGTGACACGCGCTCTGCAAGCTGCTCTTGCGGGATCGCGAATTTCTCTCCCGTGTCGCGCCGCGCCAGCACCACTTGATCTTTCGCTATATCTTTTGGCCCGATCTCGATGCGCAAGGGCACCCCGCGCAGCTCCCACTCGTTGAAGCGCCAGCCAGGAGAGTGCTCCTCGCGAGCGTCTATTTCCAGACGCACGCGCTCCCCTAGCGCCCTCTTGATGCGCTCGACGCCCTCTAAGACTTTCGCTTTCTCATCGTGGTTCCCGGACTTCCAGATGGGCACGACGATCACTTGGATGGGCGCGAGCCTGGGGGGAAGGATGAGCCCTTGGTCATCTCCGTGGGTCATGATGATCGCGCCGATCATGCGGGTGCTCATGCCCCAGCTTGTGGTCCAGCAGTACTGCAACTGATTATTTTTGTCGAGATACTGGATCTCGAACGCTTTCGCGAAGTTCTGGCCCAGATTGTGGGAGGTGCCTGCCTGCAGGGCGCGCTTGTCGCCCATCATCGCTTCGATCGTGTAGCTGCGCAAAGCTCCAGCGAACTTCTCCGACTCGCTCTTGCGCCCGGCGATGACGGGGATTGCTGCCTCGTTCTGGGCCACGTCCACGTAGATATTGAGCATTCTCAGGGCTTCCTCTTCGGCTTCCTCTTCGGTGGCGTGGGCCGTGTGCCCCTCCTGCCACAGAAACTCTAGGGTTCTCAAGAAGAGCCGCGGGCGCATCTCCCAGCGCACCACGTTGGCCCATTGATTGATGAGCAAGGGGAGATCCCTATAAGACTTAATCCATTGCTTGAACATATAGCCGATGATCGTCTCCGAGGTGGGGCGGACGACGAGGGGTTCAGCTAACTGTTCGCCGCCGCCGTGGGTGACGATCGCCAGCTCTGGGGAGAACCCCGCGATGTGTTCGGCTTCTTTTTGGATGAAGCTCAGCGGGATAAAGAGCGGGAAGTACGCGTTCTTGTGGCCGGTGGCTTTGAAGCGCCGGTCCAGTTCCCGTTGCAGGTTCTCCCAGAGCGCATAGCCGTAGGGGCGGATGACCATGCAGCCGCGCACGGGGGCGTAATCGGCGAGCTCCGCCCGTTGGACGACCTCATTGTACCATGCCGAAAAATCTTGGCTTCTTGGGGTGATCTTCTCCGTGCTCATAGGCATCCTCGCTCACGGCCCAATGAAAGCTTCCAGGATGGACTATATTAAAGGGAGCGCGCGTGATGTGCAAGCAGCCAGTGATTGTGCCGAAGGAGATTTACTGATTCAAAAGCTTAATCAGATCATCTTTTGTAAGGCCGCACTGTCGCAAGATACCGTTCAGAGTGCCTTTAGCAAGCTCATCATGGAGCGGGACAACAGTTTTATATGTTCCTTTCTGCAAGCTGACATGGCTTCCCTTCTGACGGACGACTTGAAAGCCAGCTCTTGTAAGAAGCTTGACGAGCTCAGCTCCAGATAGAACTGGGAGTTTAGGCACTGACGGCCACCTCGAGGGGATAGAACACGACTTCTTGGGTACTTTCTGGCAGATCTTCGCTGCCAAAGCTCTCCAAATAGAGCTCCACGGCTTCTTTGAGATTGTCTTTTGCTGCCTCCAGGGTCTTCCCTTGGCTTACCACGCCTAGTTCCACGCAATGGGCCACGTACCAGTTCTCTTCTTTTGTGATGACGGCCGTGAACCGCCTAGGCATATAATCTCCTCCTTCCTAACTAAGCTCTCTTCAAATCTTAAGGAGAGCGCGCGAGATGTGCAAGCGGCTGTCGCTGTGGGTGTCTTGCAGGGGAACAGCCTTGTCCATACAATGTGCAGATGAGGTGATCACAGTGAGGAAGATCTCGGTGCGTCTGCCCGAAGAATTACTGGAAGAAGTAGACGCTCTGGCAGAGCTAGAGGCTTCAGATCGCACGACGATTATGAAGCAGGCCTTGCGAGAGTACTTGGACAGGGAACGCACAGATACAAAACTTAAGGAGCTCGCAGCTCGTCGGTTTTTGGAGGGGCGGATCAATTACCGAGCGCTGTGTCGCTTGTTGGGACCTGAAGAGGCTGAGGCCGTCAGGACGTCTAAGCGATTGCTGGACCAAGGAGCAAAGCTTGCCCGCAAGCTCGCGTAAGATCGTCATTGACAGCTCGGCGCTCATCTCGCTGGCTCACGGGAGTGTGCTGGAGATCGTCCTCAAAGAGTTCCAGATCATCACTTCCAGTGTGGTGTGGCGCGAGCTAGAAGCGACGGCAAAATTCGACGACCCAGATGGTCGCGCTGCCCACCATGTCTTGGCTCATCGAGAGCTACTAACGATTGTTGATCTCTCAGAGTCTGATTTTGCACAGTATTTAGGGCGCAGGGTGCATGGTGGCGAAGCTTCTTGTGTGGCGCTGGCTCGGCACGCGGACGCTTTCATTTGTGACGATTTTGATGCGTTGCCTTATCTCGAAGCTCACTGTAGAAAATTGGGCATTGAAATAGGGCTTTGTTCTGTTTTGATTCACGCGTTAGTCATTCGAGGGAGGCTTTCGAAAGAAGAAGCCCGTAGAGTATTTGACCGGATCGAAGAGCGCCGTGGCTGGCTGGGGCGCCCGCTGTACGAGTATGGGAAGAAACTGTTGGAGTGATATAGCTTCGGTGCCCGCTCCACGTTATAGAGATGCCAGAGCTGAGGACCTTACAGTCTTCCTTCAACCCTCAATTCCAATCAGCTCTCGTCGTAATTCTCTGATCTCGTCGCGAAGCTGAGCTGCCCTCTCAAACTCTAAGCGCTTGGCTGCCGCGAACATCTCGCGCTCCAGTTCTTTAATGAGCTTGGCCAAATCAGCAGGAGTCTTGGCCGCGACTTTCGCCGCCCTCTTCTCTTTGCGCTCGCGCGCCAGCTCCGGCATGAACTCTTTGATCGCTTTCTTCACGGTCTCCGGCGTGATCCCGTGCTTTTGGTTATACTCCAGCTGGAGCTGGCGCCGCCGCTGCGTCTCCGCCAGAGCCCGCGCCATCGAATCCGTCACAACGTCAGCGTAGAGAATAACCCGCCCGCGCACGTTGCGCGCCGCCCGCCCAATCGTCTGAATGAGCGAAGTCTCCGAGCGCAAGAACCCCTCTTTGTCAGCGTCCAAGATCGCAACGAGAGAGACTTCGGGAAGATCCAGCCCCTCGCGCAGCAGATTGACCCCCACTAAGACATCGAACTCCCCCAGACGCAGATCGTGCAGAATATCCACACGATCGAGCGTCTCGATCTCCGAGTGCAAGTAGCGCGCCTTGATCCCTAGCTCCGTCAGATATTCTGTCAGATCTTCGGCCATCTTCTTGGTGAGCGTGGTCACCAAGACGCGCTCGCCCCGCTGGGTGACTTCCCTAATCTCGGCGATAAGATCGTCAACCTGCCCTCGAACCGGGCGCACAATCACCTCGGGGTCCACCAAGCCCGTCGGTCGAATGATCTGCTCGACGATCTTCTGACTCTTAGCACGCTCATAGGGTCCCGGCGTCGCGGAGACGTAGATGACTTGGTTCATCTTCTGCTCGAACTCTTCAAACTTCAACGGGCGATTATCGAGGGCCGAGGGCAGCCGAAAGCCGTATTCAATTAAGACTTCTTTGCGCGAGCGATCCCCGTTGTACATCCCGCGGATCTGAGGGATCGTCTGGTGAGATTCATCAATGACCATCAGGAAATCTTTGGGGAAGTAATCGATGAGCGTGCATGGGGGCTCGCCGGGCTTGCGCCCGTCAAGATGGCGCGAGTAATTCTCGATCCCCGGGCAGTACCCCAGCTCTTGGAGCATCTCCAGATCGTGCAGGGTGCGCTGCTCCAGGCGCTGCGCTTCAAGCAATTTGCCCATCGCTCGCAGCTCCGCCAGGCGCTCCTTGAGCTCTGCGCGAATGGACTCAATCGCGCGCATGAGCTTCTCTCTTCCGGTGACCCAGTGGGTCGCCGGATAGATCACGGTGAAGTCTAAGTCTCGCAGGCGCTTGCCGGTGAGCGCGTCAAGTTCCGAGATTCTCTCGATCTCATCGCCAAAGAGCTCGATCCTGAGGGCGTTCTCACTGTAAGATGGGATGATTTCGATCACGTCGCCCTTAGCTCTGAAAGTCCCGCGCCCAAAGCCGATCTCGTTGCGCTCGTACTGGAGCTCAACGAGTCTATGGAAGATCTCGTCGCGCGAGACTATGGCGCCCTTGCGCAGCGGGAGCGTCATCGCCGCGTACTCTTGGGGTGTGCCCAGCCCATAGATGCACGAGACGCTCGCCACGATAATAACGTCTCGACGTTCCAAGAGCGCGCTGGTTGCCGCGTGGCGCAGACGATCTATCTCGTCGTTGATCGAGGCGTCTTTTTCGATGTACGTATCTGTTTGGGGGATGTACGCTTCGGGCTGATAGTAGTCATAGTAGCTGACGAAGTAGTGTACGGCGTTGTGTGGGAAGAACTCGCGAAACTCGTTGCACAGTTGAGCCGCGAGCGTCTTATTGTGGGCGATGACGAGCGTGGGCTTTTGGACGTTCTGGATGACGTGAGCGATCGTAAACGTCTTGCCGGAGCCGGTGACGCCGAGCAGTGTTTGGTGTTTCAAGCCCGCTTGGAGGCCCTCGGTCAGTTCGCGGATGGCCTTGGGCTGATCGCCGCGTGGCGTCAATGACGATACGAGTCGAAACTCCTCGGTGCGCGTGAGGGTGCTCATCGTTGTGATTATAGCGCAGCTAGGGGACGGGGTCGAGGCCGCCTGAACTTCCCGGATGGCACCGAGCGATCCTCTTGAGGGCGAGCCAGCCCCCGCGCACGATCCCATACTTTTGGATCGCTTGTTTGGCGTACTCGGAGCATGAGGGATAAAAGCGACATGTGCTGGGGAGCATTGGCGAGAGCAGCTTCTGATACGCCGTGATCAGCGCGAGCGCAACGGATCGCATGGCGTTTGATTATATCAGATAGGGCCGGGGCGGGCGAGAGCCTCTGATAGTTATGGCCAATCGCTGCCGTTCTGGTAGCGGGACCAATCGCTCTGCTCAAAAGCTCTCACAAAAGCACCCACAAAGACTTTCGCCGGCTGTTGGGGCAAGATGACCCGCAGCACCTTCGTCCGCGAGGGGAAAGGCATCTGACGGACATTGTGTACGAAGCCTGCATCCTTGGTGAAGCAGAGATCATACTGCTGGGCCACTTGGCGATAGAGGGTGCTGTTATCCAAGCCCTTCAGGCGCAGGCTGTTGACCGAATCAACCTCATGGCCCAGGCGACGCAGGGCAGGCACCAGCGACTCTGGGAGGTTCTCATCGAGCAAGATCTTCATGGCACGGCCAAGAGATCCGAATGGGCCAACTCCTCTAAGACGCCACGGATGGCCTCTTCACTGAGGCTGGGGTATTCCTGGACGATCTCGGGGATGGTCATGCCGCAAGCGAGAAGCTCTAGAAGCAAAGCTACGGAGATGCGGGTGCCGCGCACCCGTGGGGCACCGCCCAAGTGCTCAGGGTCGGAGACGATCCACTTCTCCTTGGTGCTCATCGCTTGAGAAATTATATCAGATGGGGCCGGAGCGGGCGAGGGCCCCGGCCCCCCAACTTTTATCCCCTAGGTACAGCTAGAGCCTGTGGAATTGACAAAGATGTAGTCAAAATAAACGGTGACTCCAGCCCAAGGAAACAACTCGAAGGTCCCAATACCAAGGGCAACCTGTCCTGTCATAGGACCATCAGCCAGAAGACGTACCGTTTGTTTCAAGACCCCATTAACGAAGAGCTTAGCGGCTTGCCCTTGAACCTCAACACAGAGGGTATTGGGCGCATTACCTTGGGCTACATTGAAGTCCCACGTCCAAGGGACAATCTGAACACCGGGATGGCTAAGAGTTCCCATAGGACGTGGCCCTGGAGCTGGGAACTTGAAGAGCCCATAGTACCCGGCAGTTGAGACAGCAAACCAATAGAAAGTAGAATCTTGGGCTCGGAAAACAAGCCCGTAGACAACAGCTAGAGTGCCTCCTGCTGCTGGACCAGCGCTCTTGCGGGCAGCAGTCTTCGCCATGAAGTTAGTGAAGGTTTGTCCTGGGCCGCAATAGACGAGCAAGTTAGGCGGTCCCACAAACACCTCCAAGACGCCGCTACCAAAGATAGGATCGAAGACGAGTCCACCAGTAGCAGGTGTACCACTGGGATTGATAGCCACCTTACCTGGTGAAGCACAAAGGAGAGCCCACAGCGGCAGAGGTGGCGTGTCGAAATTTTCGCTCACGTTATCCTGAATGCTTAGAGGTGCAGCAGCCAAAACTATGACTAAAGACAAAACCCTATATTGAGCTAACATAAATCAATCCTCCTTTCTTGTCTTGAAATCCTCTTGAAAGCCCTGGGCTAGTGAGCAACCCAAAGTCTCAGCTCTTCTTCACCGCTCCATATCCCTCACCTCCAACCTTGGCTGCATGAGCTATTGCCCACCCTTGAGCTGGGTGAGAAGTTGCTGCAGCACCTCACGGTTCAGAATGAGCTTGGACGCTTCTCCTTCAGGCACTTTTTCCTGAATCACTTGATGATGCTCATATCCTTTGCGAACGGCGTATACGATGTAGTCGAATTGACCGCTCTTCCCTTGAGCCTCACGTACAATAATGCGCTTGGTGCTCTTCTCAACGACGTAGAGCTGCAACCACTCACCTATAGGGGTCAAGTACACCGTTAGCAACCCCTCTTCGCTGGAGATCAAGCTAAAGTACTCCGGTAACAGGAGCACGGCCTCACCGTTGACCAGTTGCGCTGTGCCACGCAAGAAGATTGCTGCTTCGGGCCCTTCAAGCGTGACATAGACGATCTCTTTTGTTGGATCGAGTGGGTGATCCTGCACGAACTGCTTGTTGGGAGCGCGCAAAGTTCCATCTGACCGTAGCTCAAGTACTGTTCTGATGCTCACTTGGTCTCCACTGATGCTGGTAATAGGCCCGACAACGAAACGGCTGGCATCACCGGAAGGCACAAAAGCAGCCCAGTCTAAATTACCGCTATCGATGAATAAGCTCAAGCTTTCTGCCGATACCCCTATGACCGCCCCATCAATGGCAGCGGTGCCAACACTTAGTTTAGGAACTATCAACTCTCCTCTCATCCTGTCGCCATCTTTGAGGACATAGCGAGGATCCGTCTTGTTAAAGTCCACTGGGCCTGGCGGACCCTGAGGACCTGGAGGTCCCGGTGGGCCTTGGGGTCCTCGCGGTCCTTCTGGTCCACGTGGGCCTTGTGGGCCTGGAGGGCCTTGCGGGCCTGGAGGTCCGGGATCACCTTTATCGCCCTTGGGTCCTGGGGGTCCAGGAGGGCCTGGAGGGCCGGGGTCACCTTTATCACCCTTAGGACCCTGCGGCCCAGGCGGACCTGGCACGCCAGTAGCAGCAACCCAGGTATTGCCGTTCCAGACGAACAAGCTTCCTTGCGTAGTGTCAAAGTACATGGCTCCTGGCCCTATAGCCGTCGGTGCTGCAGCAAAGCTCCCTACCTGTAGTTGCCCTAATAGGGTGAGATCACCGCTTGGCGTGAAAAGCGCCACACACGGTACTTGTATAGGAGGTGTTGTAGGAGCAATACATAGGTTACGCGTTGGGACATTATTGGGTGGTAAAACGGCATGAGAGATCACCCAATCTTGTGCACCTGGAGTCCCTATAGCTGAAATCCAGAGTGAGGAGAGCACTTGGACCGTCCGAGCGCCCTTCAGATTATTGCTGCCTATGTCGAGATCACCCTTCAGCGTATCGCCACTTTTGAGAACGTATCGTTGATCAGCTTGGGTAAAGTCAACTGATCCTGGATCACCTTTGGGTCCTGGGGGTCCAGGCGGGCCTGGAGGGCCAGGGTCACCTTTATCACCCTTAGGACCCTGCGGCCCCGGTGGGCCTGGAGGGCCAGGATCGCCTTTATCCCCTTTAGGTCCTGGGGGTCCCTGTGGGCCCTGAGGCCCTTGGGGTCCAGGAGGACCAGGATCACCCTTATCTCCCTTAGGTCCAGGGGAAATAGCTATCCATGAGCTTCCATTCCAAACCTTTAACAACTTGTCCGTTACATCGAAATAGAGCGCACCTACACCTAGCGGCGGGGGGGCTTGAGTAAAGCTCCCTATCTGCAGTTGTCCTGCGATTAAAGCGTTGCCTGCTCCTAGCCCTGCACCACCTACTTGTAGAGAGCCGACTTGAGCTAGCTGCCCCACTGTGATATTCTGCCCCACCGTGACATTGCCATCTACATTGAGATTGCCCAAGTCCGCCGGCTGCGGCGCTCCCCCGATGGCGCCTAAGAGCCCCGTGTCCGTAAAGCTGAGCTGCTGCTCAAAGCCCGTCACTTCCACCTGCCCGATCCGCACGTATTGATTCAATTGCACCGCACCGCATTGGGTGTTGGCAGGAAGTGGCCCAAACTTGTAGACCCGATAGCCCGCCTTCGCCCCAAACGCTACGACATCACGGAGGGATGAGTCCACCTGCCAACGGAAGACGACCTGTTGCCCTGAATTGACGCTGACCTGAGCTGGCCCCTTTTGGAGAAACTCCTTCTCGTCCACAAAGGCCGTCAGCCAATAGCAGTACGTGCCGGCACTAAATCTGCCGCCGGACTCTGTGGAGATCGTGACGCTCTGAGCGAGGTTGTCTGAAGGGCGCTTGATAGTCACGTTCCCTGCTAGGACCATCAGATCGGCCCCCAGGCCCAAGATCAAGCCACTCGACGGCAGCCCCGGAGGGGAAGGACTGGCCGCGTTCCAGCGCACCCCTGCGAGCTTACCGACTGTCAGGGTGCGGAAGGTCTCCTGTTGGGCCTGCACGACTTGCCCAGAATTTCCCACGGCCACAAGCAGGATCGCTATGGCCGCGCCGATGCCAAGAAGCCGTATGGTGAGCATACCAACCTCCCTTCCTTGGCCCGTGGGGCTGGGCAGAAGAGGCACAGGTGGAGAAGGATTTCCCCGGCCCAAGTCCCTCCCGCTTTCGTCCTCGGGCCGTTGGCAGGATTATAGTACTGCCCCCCATGCCAAGTCAAGACCCCACTTCCCTCTCCGCTTGCAGAGAGGGTAACCTCACCCATTCCCTCTCCGTTTACGGAGAGGGCTAGGGTGAGGTGAGGGGCTGGAGGAGAGGTCAGGCTCTGAAGGGAGAGGAGAGAAGATAGACGAAGCCTGGCGTTGCGCTCGCGGGATCAGCACCGTAAGATAAGAATACTCATGACCCTGCGCAAGCTCGTCGGCCGCTACCAGCCCAAAGACTCGTTTCTGCATAAGCTCGACCCGCGCACGAAAATCTTCGCCGCGCTCGTATTAGCTCTCGCTGTCTTCTTCTTAGACTCTTTCTGGGACTATCTGCTCTTTGCTGGATTTATTTTGATAGCCGTGATGGCCGGGCAGATCGGGTTCTGGCCGCTGGTGCGCGCCGTTCAAGCGCTGACGGTCTTGATCGCGCTCAGCGCGCTCTTGCAGCTTTTTGGCGCGCCGGGCACCCCTATCTGGCAGTGGGGGCCATTCAAAATCTCTGATGAGGGCTTACGAACCGGCGCCATGCTCTCGGCCCGATTGATCTTCTTTGGGCTGATCAGCGCGCTGCTGGGAGTGACGACGTCAGCGCTGCAGCTGGCCGACGGCCTCGAAAGGCTCTTGCTGCCCCTAGCGAAGCTCAGAGTGCCCGTGCGCGGGCTGGCGCTGATGTTCAGCGTCTCGCTGCGCTTCGTCCCGTTGATCCTTGACGAAGCCGATATGCTCATCAAGGCGATGCGCGCCCGCGGCATTGACCCTTTTGAAGGGAGCATCGCCGAGCGCGCGCGCAAGATCGTCGGGATTTTGGTGCCGTTGCTGAGAAACACCCTGCTTCGGGCAGAGGCTCTCGCGGAAGCGATGGCCGCGCGGTGCTACGATCCCGATCGCCCGCGCACCCGGCTCTACCAGCCGCGCTTTACCTGGCGCGATGGGATAGCGCTGGCGAGCTTAGCTATTCTTGGCGCGCTGATCTGGGCTCTCTAATCCCGAAAGAGCCGATAGCGCACACACTCACAGCGCATGGGCTCTCCCTGCTCTGAGCGCTCCAGACGCAAGGGAATCCCCGGCTCATCAGCCCAAATGTGCAAGAGCTCGCGAGACTGTGATGTCACCGCGAACTCTTGCACGAAGAAGTTCCCCAGCTCAAAAGAATGGGTGTGATCGAAGAGCCGCGCCCAGGTGCCACGCAGAGGAAGAGGCTCCAACGACGGGAGCACAATGCGCACAAGATTGATGGGGGCGCTATCGCCGGGGGCGAGCGGAGACTTCTTGCACAGCGCTATAGCAAAGAGCGCGGAGGGATGGTCGAAGACGGCCTCCTCCCAAGGGCACGAGAGCTGTAAAGGGCGCTGTCCAGACACTTCGAGCGCTGCCCACAGCTGCGATCCTTCGATCTGGTAGCGTGCTCTTGTGGAGCGCCCTTCGGCGTGGAATTCGATCTGTGTGGCGCGTGGGCGCCAGGACGGGTCGAGCTCCAGGGTGATCCGTTGGGTGTGGGGCAGTGGCCACTGGAGCACCAGAGCGCTCTGCAAGTGATACCCCTGATGAGCTGGCAGCTCAAAGACCTGGATGGACTCCTCCCCGAGCTTGCGCTTGCCTTGATGGATATAATACGTCGCTGTGGCTATGAGCCCCTCAGCGGGCGGGCAGTGTTTGATCGCGATCATTCCTCTCATCCCCCGGCGCTATCATAAAACATCTTGAGCGCCAAGGCAAATTCGACAGTATAATGAAGGCCATGCGAGCGGCGATCATCGCGGGATTGCTGAGTGGGCTGGCGCTTGTGAGCTATAGCGCTCACGAGCGTGCCGTGGACTGCGCCCAAGAGTCCCTCCAGGCGATCATTGACGCAGCGCGCGATGGGGATTCTATCGCTCTTGCTGCCGGGGTTTGCGCAGAGAATCTCACTATCACAAAGAATCTCACGATAGAAGGCGCCGGGAGCGAACGGACGGTGATTCGCGGGGTCAGGCTTGGCTTCCCCGTCGTCTTTGTGCAAGGCGACGCACCCATCACCGTGACTTTGAAAAATCTCGCGATCGCAGACGCGCCAAAAGCGTCGGAAAGCCCTCAGCACGGCAAGGAGTGCGCCCTCTTCTACCCAGAGTTGCTCTGTCCATCGGGGCTGCAAGCGCGCGGCATGGCGCGTGTCACCCTCGACTCTGTTCGTATTGCGCGCAATCCCTGGGTCGGCGTCTATGTGCTGGACACGGCCCAAGCCTCCGTGCAGAACTCAGAGATCACGGAGAACGGCTGGGGAGTGTATGTCTCTCCTGATGCGTCTATTGAGCTTCGCGACAGCCGGGTGGAGCGCAGCCGCGAGAACGGCTTAGAAATTTGGGGCTCAGCTTCTGTGACGCGAGCGCTCATCAAAGCCAATGGGCGCTCGGGGGTCGAGAGCGTCGGCACTGTGAGAATCTTCGAGAGCGAGATCGCTCAAAACAAGGGCTCAGGGGTCTTGCTTTCTGGAATGTCGCAGACGGAGATTCGATTCAACGAGATCAGGGGGAACGGGCTGTGGGGGATCGCTGCTTATCTTCGAGAGTGTGGCTATCTCTCAGATAATTTCCGTGGGTCAGCCGTGCTCGACCAGAACAGAATTTTCAGCAATCGTCCGGGGAACGTCTGCTTGCCGTAGGGCGCGCTCGATGACGCCGCCGCCGAGCACACGCTCTCCCTCGTAGAAGACCGCGATCTGCCCTGGCGTGACCGCCCGCTGAGGCTGAGCAAAGAGCACGCACACGCAGCCATCGTCCAGAAGCTTGAGAGTTGCGGGCACGCGTGGGCTGCGATAGCGAATCTTCACGGTGATGGGTATCCCCCTCACTTCTCTGCTCCCTTCTCCACCCTCACCCCCATCCCCTCTCCCCTCGAGGGAGAGGGGAGACAGGGGTGAGGGGGAATAGATAAAATTCACATCCGTTGCGATCAAGCCCCCCGAGAGCAGCGCGCGCTCGTCCCCCACGATCAGTCTGTTGTTTTCATAATCGAAGCCCACGACGTAGACGCGCTCGCCAAGCGCAACCCCCAGCCCATGACGCTGCCCAATCGTATAGAACGCCAAGCCCTCGTGACGTCCCACGACGCGACCCGATGTGTCCACGATCTCCCCAGGCTGTACTAGCCCATCAAGATGCGCCCGTAAATACGCGCGATAGTCCCCCTTGGGGATGAAGCACAAGTCCATGCTTTCGGGCTTGCGCGCTGAGACTAAGTTATGTGCTTTCGCGATCTGCCAGACCTCGCTCTTGAGGAGATCCCCCACGGGGAAGAGAATTCTTTTCAGCTGCTCTTGCGTGAGCCCGTAGAGAAAGTACGACTGATCCTTGAGCGGGTCCTTGCTTGTCAACAGATAATAGATTCCATCTTCAACGGCGATGCGGGCGTGGTGGCCCGTCGCCAAGAAGTCGCAGCCGAAGCGATCCGCAAGCTCTAATAGAATGGGGAAGCGCACAAGACGGTTACACCGTCCGCAGGGGCTTGGAGTGCGCCCCTGGGCGTGCTCGGCGAGAAAGACATCCACGACGCGCTCTTTGAACTCTTTGCCCGCGTCTACAAAGTGATGCTCGATGCCCAGCTGCTGAGCGACGGCGCGCACTTCGAGCGAACAACATTCGTTATAAGGCTCCTGGCGATCCTCATACGACCAGAGATTCAGCGTCACTCCAATGACCTCGTAGCCCTGCTGCTTGAGTAACAGGGCTGCGACAGAGCTATCCACGCCGCCGCTCATTCCGACCAAGACGCGCTTCATGGCATGATCATTGTAGGGCAATCTCGAAATATTCTCAATAGTGCCCTGGGGAGCTTACTAGCTTTGATAGGGCAAACGTGTTATGATAAAAATATGAAACCTTCTACAGCCCAGCGTGGATATCAACAGATCGCTGTAAGCAAGCCTCTGCTGCTCTATAGTCTCCATCATCCCAGGCTGTTTTTGAAGGCACCCATAGCTGTTTCTCTAGAGTATGATGCCGATCAGGTGATCGCTTACGCGCACGATCTTGAGGTATTCGGCTACGGAGAGACAGAGATTGAGGCTCTCAGCGATTTGCGGCGCACGGTGTGCGATCTGTACTTTGAGCTTGCCGAGCACCACAAGTCTTTAGAAGGAGAAGCTCGCTCTATTTGGGAGTATCTCTCTCAGATTATAGAGAGCCGATAGACTGTGAAGGTTGCTGAAGTCCTACGTGCCTTCAAGAAGCTCGGCTCTGTAGAAATCCTTGAGCCAAGCGCGCTGAGCATTGCATTATATGCCCAACTGTGATGCTCGTCGCCAGCTGACGGCTCCCAGCGATGAACCCAACTGCCGATCCATACGTGATTTTCGTTCTGTCCTCTTGACTCTTTCCCTCATTTGTGCTATATAAAGGGTGATAAACTCTCAAGCCGCCCATCCCCGCCCACAGATGAGAGGGAGCAGGGGAAGGAG